>Ga0302186_10000161_pt1 | contig 61479 bp, 41 predicted proteins | sample II_Bog_E1_2_FD_198782 | JGI IMG/M metagenome (GOLD analysis project Ga0302186, IMG submission 198782) | Peat permafrost microbial communities from Stordalen Mire near Abisko, Sweden - II_Bog_E1_1 | ecosystem: Environmental > Terrestrial > Soil > Wetlands > Peat | place: Sweden: Abisko...
CCGTTTTTCTTGAGCATGACTCTGACTCCTTTTCTGACAGCGGAGTTGGGCTGTTTGGATTCCACACCGATTTTTTCGACAACTAATCCCTTGGCCATGCAGCTGCCCATGAAGGGGTTTTTGAATCTGGAGCAGAGTAATCTAGCGTTGTACTCCTTATCATTCCATTTCTGCAATCTTCGTTTGGTGGCAAGCTTTCTGCCAGCTCTGATTCCTCTTGGCTTTCCGGATCCCATACAATATATTAATTAATATTTTAATTGAATTAATATTTTTTTGCATTTGTCTGAATATTATCATTCTTAAAAGCGTTAAAATATTACAGCATTGCTAGATTGAAGTATTAAAATTATGATATATAATAATGTCTGTTAGATTAATCTTTATATCTTTTGTAGGACTCGAAATAATGTTTAAAATTAAATATTCTGCATTGTTTCGTTCCTCCTTACATTCATCAAGTCATCTGATAAATAATCGCGATTGTAATAGTCTTGATCATTCTATTTTGATGTTCAGTTCATCCAAAACGTAAAATTAAAAATTAAACTTCTCAATATCAATATAATCATTCTTTACTCCTCAACATCTGACTAACATTTAAAATTGGAATTTTTAACTCATTTTTATGCTCATCTAACTCTTCCATAAATATTTTATTAAACAATTCTTTTTAGTTTAATTTGAGTTATTTTGAATTTACTTATTTTGCAGAAATTGGCTTTACAATAGGCTTCACTTCTATCGAGTTTTATGAGAGTTATACGCGTTTATTGATCGATCGCTATGAAAATTTAGAGTTCTAAGTGTCCTTAATTCTATTATCAGTGCAGCCGATCTAAGTACCAGGCCTACTTTTATTCGATAAGATTGATTTTTTAATCTTGAATTTTGAAGAATCAGATTCGTTGGAAGAGTCTTCGTAATCTCCAACTGTGCATTTCTTTTTAAAGCAAACCTTTTTCTTTTTCTTTTGGAGGCTGGATTCAGTTTTTGTTCTACTTTTATCCCTTGATTGTTTTTTATCATTTTTTTTCTCAACAATCGAGCCTACAACATGTTGAATAAGAGTATTTAAGAGATTCCTTGTGTTTTGTGGAAATATATTGAATATTACAGAAGTAATATCTTTGTAGAAATAATTTGCAAGACCATTCTTTTATCCAGGATGTAATCGAACCAATTAGGTGAGGTCAAGTACTTTATTTTCATAAAAAAAGTAGTATCGTTTCCGTTATTGAGCATAAGCTACCCATTATTCCTTGCTTTTCTTCATTCTCAAAAATAGAAGAACAATTATAATCAATTTGCATCAGTAAAAATTAAAGAGGAGCCAACTCATTAGTATTTCAACAAAAACTGAAATATCTGAAAACTATCAGCTGATCAATCTTTCATCGTCAAATTTATAATTAGAGTCTCTCTAAATTGGAAATAGAATAATTCCTATTGGTTGTAGTAGCAGAAATTTTAAAATAATTGTCATCTAATCATAGTTAACTTAATTTTAATTTTGTAGAATATACATTATGATCAAATTCTGCATACGTAGGAACTGCTCTTTGTAATATACCTCACCCATTTGCTTGGACTTTCTCCTCCCTGCAAATTCTTCAAGGATTTTATTTGAAGACCCGAGATACAGAGGTTTGGAATTTAGAAATTAAGATTGATAGGCCCAGTTTCTTTCATTGCTTGAGGTGCTGTTCCTTGAGGCAATGTAATTTTCGTCATTATCGAATATTATTGATCGCCTGGCATTTTCCGGATATTCCATTCAACAGATGAAGAAGATTCATTATAATCTACCTTTTGGTTGCCGGGATTTTTAACCACTTATGAGTTGATGCCTGTCACTTTTTTAGGAACGTTAAACTTTACAGTAATAAAGGAGGCCATTATGTCTTTGGAAAAAGTTGATTTTAGCTGTATTACATGGAAGTTACTTTAACTGTCAAAACCAGTTTATAGGGAGATTAGGTTTCAAAGAAAGCAAACACTTTGAAGGGAGCATTGAAGTCGCTTGTCATTCTGTAGTTCATGACAATAAACTCTCCTTCAGGAGGAGTTATTTTAAGAGCCTTATTTGTTAAAAATTCGTTATGTATAACTGATTAATGAAAATTACAATCGGCGAGGATAATAGATCCAGGTGAATTGGTTTCTGCCAAAGTAAGGTCATCATTTAGGGTAAGCTTAAGAGAGGGATTACCGAGAAGATAACTTTTCATTTGGATGCAGCCATCCACTGAAGAATTAATTACATATCCTGAAGAGTTGAAGAGGATATTTATTTTTTCGTAAATATCAATGAAGATATCATTATGATTAGTTTTGCTATTGACTGACACGCTGGACGCTGACGAATTGATTGTGTTGCCACTAAAGATTGAAAAATTGAAGTTTTTCATGTCTAATAGTCCTCCCTGCTTGGTTTCTACAGCTTCACTAGCAATTAATGGTTTGATATGCGAGGTATTGGTGAGCTGCGGATGTCCAAAATCAAGGATCTCATCTAAAATCTAATAGACAAGAACAAAATTTTTGCGGATAGTCTATTAGTTTATTATTCCACAGAAATCTTTAATAATGACGACGATTCTATTGAGCAGTTCCAGGATGTAAGAAGGCGATACATTGAATCGGGTTGTTGCCACTATATAAAGTGAAGACTTTTTTAGATAGGCAAAATTAATTCCTTAAATATTAAAGATGGGCTCAATGTCTCCTTTTGAAAGTTTAACCTTACGATAGAACAGTTAGGGAGTATTTTTGATTAGGTCCGAGCGAAAATCGCGATTGATAATTGAGTCTCCTCGCGCAGAGAGGAAAAATATCTGCGATATCATATTAGGAATATTGATATTAATTGAAGGCATCAACTATTATTAGCTAATCGAATAATCTATAAATTATGAATTCACTGCCTCTATTGATATTGAAGCTTGCTGATTCCATCTTCCAATCTATTTGTATGATTTGTTAAAATATTTCCGAGATGATGAATATTGATATGAAGAAAGAAAAAAGAATCACAAATAGTTTGCAGTATGCTTATAAGGTCATTTACTGGCTTTTGCCCTAATTTACGCGAAATAGCTTTCAATGAAGCCATCTCTATCTTTAAAAATACTTTCCAAATCGAATTTGTTTTGATTAGATCGGCTTTTCCTCCCCTCAGAAAAATCCTTTCGAACCCTACTTTAATTTTGACTTTTATCTGCATCGATAACATTCTCATTAATTTTAGGCAGCCTGATCTGTTTTAATTGTGATTCACTCCTTGGCTTAACTTCTGTAATTTATGGCATCCGTAAAGGTTACGAATAGTTTTTAGCAGGTGTTTTTTGCAAAAGTAAGCGAATCTGATCCTGAATATGTTCCTCTTCTGGGCTAAGAGTCGTTTCAGAGACATATTTAAGAGGCGTAAGCTTGGGTTTGCGGGATCTCGCCGAAGTTTGAGGTGGATGATAGATCCCTTTCTCCTCGATTTTTGGAAGGGATAATTATTGTTCCAGCAGTTTCAAATTTTTGCGTTTCAAATGAGCTGCCAGCGCTTACATCACAATAAATTGGAAAATATAATTAAAAATGAAAGTCCTTTCTGTTAGCTATTTAAACAGATTATAGTCACTGACAAGGAAAACTCAGAGATTAGTCTAAATATCCAATAGCCATCATTATTGGCCTTCACGAGCACCACCTCTTCTTCTGGCCTCACGCTTAGGAGCTGACTCATCAGCTGCCTTTTCTTGCTTGGGGGCTTATTCGGTGGCAGCTGGTTTATCTTCAGTCTTCTTTTATTCTTTTTGTTCGCGAGGTTTTCTTTATCCTCTCTATTTTCCGTCAACTCTGGGTCTTCTCTTTCCACCCTTGGCATCTTTCCTGATAATTTCAGCAGCCTTGATCTCAATGTTTTCACTGATTTTGGTGGCAAAGTCATCTCCAAATCTTCTTTTAATCATTTCATGAGTCTCATTATCAATAGTCACCTAAATGATGGATATTGTACCTTATTAAGACTAATCTAAGATTCTTTGGGAACCCAATCTAGTCTTCTTTCTCTTTCTTCTTCCTGTACTTTAAGAGAAATTCCCTTGACTGGTCCGCGCTGGATACGCTTCACCAAATGAGTAGCGAATCCTGCGATTTTGTTTCTGAGACTTTTGGTTGGCACTTTTGCAACTTCAGAGAGAATCTTTTTATTGATATGGAAGTCATTAGTCAACTTCTGATAGTGTTTTTCGAGAAGAACTTTGGCTGCTCTTTTAATTGTTTTAGTTCTGACACGTCCCATTGAATGGCTGATACTTAAATATTGGAATAAATATTGATTAAATCAAAAATAATATTTAATTAATCCAAAACAAAAAGATCTGCTCATTTCGAAAATAAAACTCGAAGATAGATAAACTATAATAATGCATTCAGTCGTTCAGGTTCTTAAAATTTGTAATGAGTGCTTGAGAGATAAATAATAATTAATATTTGCCGACATTTAGATGAACACCCCTCTCAAATATAAATGTTTAGCTTTAAATGGAGTTATCCTGGAAAGTCATCCAATTACTTTCAAACCCGATCTAAAATGGAAATAAAACAGCTATTTTACCATTGATGGAAACATTATCACATTGAATTACAACGGGACCTGGACCTGCATCAGAGGAGATCAACCATTTAAAGATGGAATTCATCATTTTACTTGCAAAATGACTCAATCAAATTCCAAGAGAACAATTTTCATTGGATTTTTTTCTGAAGATTAAAAAGATAAATAAACTTCTTTAGCTAATTTCGATAGCTATAATGCCTTTTATCTTCATGATGGATCGAGCCGATCGAAGGGTATTCAGCATTTTCTGTCTATTCCAATATAGCCTGAATAAATTGTGCATACAATTTGTGATTTAAATAACCATCTAGTAACTTGGATACACGGATAAAATGGTGAAGTTCTCGCATAAGCTCACATTCTCCCTCAATTTCAAGGTAAAGGTGCAATTCCATTTATTCTATTTAACAATAAAAATGATCAAATCTAAATTATAGATAATTGATGGTCTCGTCAAGGCCGAATTGAAATTTGATTTTTAAAATCATTATGAATTAATTTAAAGCATCTATGATTCAAACTTAACAATTATTACTTAAAATTCTAATTCCTTTAGAAAAAGTTATATAATCTTTAATTGTTTGTGAAACTGATCATGCTGTATCCTCCTAAAAAACGAGCATTCTCTCCAGAAAATAAAAAAACGAAAGATCTCTCCAATCTTATGAACATTAATAGCAAATTTACAGGAAGCGGAGGAAGTAAGCTTTATTTTATGTAGATTCTTCATCTCTTGCACCAAAAAAAACTCTTTCTGTTCCCAAGCCTTCGGTCTCAGGAATATTCAAAACTGATAAGTAAAATAGCAATTGATATAGAAACCTTGGATAAGCAACACTCTTTAGGAAATATTACGACCGAGGGGATTTGCCAGTAGCTGTGAGTTTCCATAGAGCTCTACGCCAGGTATTAAAATTGCAATGCAGCTTACTTGGAAAATGGAACCTTAACACCTTGACTATCATTTGCATTTACCAATTTTCTTCGAGGGTCTTCGAGAGACTGAAGAACCATATAAGTTTTTAGCCAACCAAGGGGCAGATGAACTAATATAAAAAAGCCCAAATAAATTGCTGCCTGTCTTACCACAGCTAATAATCCCAATCAAAAGTAATAATTTTTTCATTTAGAGGCTTTGGCTACCAAAGACCATTAAATAATGTGCGCAACTCTTAAAAAAATCCAAAAGCTTGTACTTGCTGGTGAAATGATTGGTTAGGCTTTGGTTCCCTATTATAGACAAATTTTGCCTGTGTTCAACATGTTCAAGGGAAAGCGGTGTAATTTTTATATGATGAAGTGAATCTCGGGGATAAGATTGACTATGGACAGAGAAAGAACTAAAATTTATCCGACCTAATTCAGGAGACTTTATAAATATTGTAAAAGCATGGAGGATAAGATGCGTATATCAATATTAAGTACATGATTCCGACTTACGAGAGCTGCATGTTTTGATTTGGTCATTAATCTGACTTCATACTAAAGATCAAAGATAATTAATTCTAATGTTAGATCCTTTTTTGCTTTTTTTGCTCATATTCTTTGGTTATCCTTAGAATCAATTGAGGCTGGATTTTGAATTGTGTACTATTTTAATATGGTACAGCTTCGGATTTATAATTATAGTTGTATAAAATCCGAATAAATTGCATAAAATTAGGTATGTTTCCCTCCTATCTTTGACTTTTGGAAAGAGAATCAGCAAGCCATCTGTAATTAGTAATAATTGTTAAATTTTCCTGTTTTTTTTTTCATATTTTCATATTTTTGAAGTTTTGCCTAAAGAAATGGAAAAATTATAAAAAATTCAGGTGTTCTTCTTTGAGTCAGCAGCCATGAAACTTTAAAATTAAATTTAAGACTTACTACATTATTGAATAATAAAATAGTTAAGATTGAATAAAAGTATACTTTCTGTATATATAAAAAAAATGTTAAGATAGCGGATGTGATTTCACATTAAATGAACCAGTAAATTTAATAATAAATAACAATGAATAATAAATAAAGATTCAATGTTCTATGATTTCGCAGTTGTTATATCCAATCCTTTTACTGGACAAACGCAATTCGCATTCTCGATTAATTTCTTGTGCCAACTTCTTTCAGGATATTAATCAGTTTCGGCAAATCCCAGCACTACCATTTACACTTAGAAACTTAGAATAATGCTAATTATTATGTTCTTGGACTTTACAACAAAAATTCAGTAAGTACCAATGGCGTTCCGGTCGCCTTCTATGAAATTCATAGCAATTTAGATGGAGGTCGCTGCCTTGGATAAAGTTAAAGTCTGGTACAGTAATTGAGCTCAAACCTATAAAGTTTCAATTATCTTGGCATCTCACTACAAAATGGTAATGAGGAGCATACAATTTCTTTCCATTTGTTCAGAATCTTCTCATGGCTGCAATATTAGTTGAACATAGACAATGCTCAAATAATTTTTACAACTATCACTGTTCTCGGAGAGAGACACATTATGAAATATATTACACTGGTGTAGTTAACAGCAACATAAAAAGCATCCCTTAAATCAATACAAGCGGAATCAGATAGGATATTCTTCAGCATCTCACTGAACTCGACTAATGTCCAAATCATAAGAAAAACCTGTACCAACGATGGAAGGTACGGAGACTTCTCGGTCGACAATTCAAAATGAGTCCCTGGATCTATAACTTCGCGTGATCATTCATCCTCTCATCATTTAGCATATTCTACTCTGTTGAGTCTTATAGAATGTCTTATATTTATCCTTTCTATCATTGACAATAATATAGAATCATCAATTAGTTAACATTTTCACAACATCATAAAACTTCTTCCTTTTTGTTGGCCTTCTTTTACTTCACCAGTTTTTCGTAATATCCATAAATTATCGAAACTGCCAGCAAGATACCTGTTCCCGACCCAATCGCTCCCATCAAATCGGAAAATATCGAAATTAGCCCAATCAGCATGCCTCCCAAAGCCGCTGCAGTCGGGATATATTTATTGAGAACCTCGGTGGTCGTGCTTTGCTGATACCCTGAGATCATCATCCCCTAATTCTTTAATTTTTTGGCAATGTCGCGTGCAGATTCTTTAGAGATCTCCAGCCAAAATCTGAATGGTGAATCAAATACCTTGAAAAGAAGGCGCAGCTTGCCATCATAAAGATGACATACACGAGGCTGTGCACGGGTTCGGTGATAAAAGTAAGGAAGTCTCTTGGAGGTGAAATCCAGTAAGACAGTCCGCTAATAGGAATGCTTCCGCCTTCGATTTATTGCCAGTTTCCGACTATACCGATCCACCATGATCCTTTGAATCGATTGAACATCATCTTTGAGAGAATATATAGATTGGAGACCAGGGCTGACTGGAAGATCACACTGATGTTCGAAGTGTAGAATAACTTTATTGGAAATGTATTGGATACTCCACGATATTGCTTATGGACTAATTTTAACTATACTCTAAAGCCTTGCAGATAGATCACTAGGAAAAATACAAAAATAGTTGCCAGAAGATTTGATAGATTCGGACTAGAACTGCGGTAAAATGCTTGATATAGTGCTGAGCCAGAGTTTGGTTTTGTTAAAAGGAGATGAATGAGGGCTATTAGTGAGCCTTAGAATTATGTGCCGTACTCTGATTTTATGGTGATTGGACTGAGCGATCTCCAAATTATGTTTTAGGAAATATTGACTGCAATGAAGAGAGAGACTCCTGAGCCCATACCGTACCCTTTTTGCAACATTTAATCCAGCAAAATTACGATAAAGCCAGATGCAGTCAGTTGGATGATAATTAGCATTGCATTTCCCGCTCCAATGTCGGATATTGATCCGTAGGCTCCGGACCAAGTATAGGCAAAGGCCTACCCGAAGGCAAGGATCATCGCAAGCAGTTTCTGCCCTCCTTCGTAAAGTTTGGCGTCGTGGGGATTGCTCATATCGAGTTAGATGATGCGCGTTCCGATGAGCAGCTGCAAAATCCATCCGGCCGATATGACTGGGGAGAGTCCGAGTTCCATAAGAGTGCCCCTGTTGGAAGCCAGGATGACTCTCATCCAATAGAAGGGGTCGCTGCCTTCTGACCTGAGTACTCCGTAGATGGGTATCTGGCAGCAGACGAGATAGATGAAGAGGGTGATGGCGGTGTAGAGGATTTTTTATTTGTTGTTGATGAAGCGGGTGGGCTTGTCGATGGTGGGAAATATTTTGATGGCTGGTTCCAGCAAATGTAATATTTTGAATCCCATTTTATTGTTGATATCTAATTGTTATCCTTGTTATTATAGCAGAGGAGTTGACAATTTTACTAAGTAGCTCAATATATTGTATTTAATAGTTAATGAAAAATGTTCATAAAACTAATTTAAATATCAACAAAGAAATTTATTTAGCCCTTTCTTTTTTTAAATAAGAGCAAATTTAAATATTTCTATAATCAATTATGCTTGAAAAATATATATTTAATCACAATAATATATTAATTATCAGAGAAAAAAATAGGTGATAATGATTATTTTAAAAAAATGTTATAATTAAAATTATTTCTTACATTAAAATACTCTTTGCAACATTTCATAAAGTAAACACTTTATTTTGATAAATTCTTTTAAATATTTTAAACAAGCAATTTTAATTAAAAATGCACCCAAATAATATCGGAATTTAAGTTTAAAAGAGATAAATTACATCATCTTATTGTCCTGTCTTATATATATTATGTTTATAAATTTTTATTAATACTTTTTATGGATGGATATTGGAAAGGTTATCAGCAAACATCAAAACAGCAGAACCAAATTAGTATTCCAAATGAGTGCTTAAAATGTTTGGATAGCATTATCAGTATGATCAGTAATAGAAGTATTGCTGAAATAAAATGGCCTCAGATAAACCTAATTTAATCAAAGTAATTAAAGGATCTTGTATAAAAATTCAAAGAAGCAGTGACAAGCTTATAAAAATTATTTAAAGAACAAAAGAAATAAATAAACGATATTAGTTTATCAATCAAATAAAAGGAAGATGGATTACTAGCACTTCTCAGATAATGCTGGACATTATGCAAAAAAAATGAATATATAAGTCAGAAAGCTAGTCAAATATGCTATTCATAAAACAATAAAAAATAGTTGGTGGCTCTAATCTAAGGGATGACGAAAAATAAGGAAACAATCAAATAAATTGAAAATAATTTTAAAATGAAAACTGGAATGTAGAGTTGTACAGCCAAAGTAAAAGAGATGTTGCAATAAAATAAGATATTAAGAGACACACTATATTCACATGAGTACTTAATATGGCAGCTTGTCAACTATGACTAAAATCAAAGTATAATAGAAGTTCCAACCATTAATAGCAGGAAAAATATTCCTTAAAAATAGTTATAAATCTATGCAAAAATAGCTGAAATGAGAATGTTTATGAGATCTTTTGATTAAAAGTTAAGGTAATACCGTGAAGAAAAAGCTATAAAATGGGAAGAAAGATTGGGAAAGCCAATCGACAGATTGATTAATTAACTCAAAAATAGAATTGTCATTCATAAACAAATCAACAAAATTTTAATTAATTTGCAGAGCAATAAATATGAATCTTTTGAAGCCGATATAAAAGGCTGTGATCAATAAACCTCATAAATTTTAAGAAAAATAAAAATTGAATTTTAGGCATCACCAACTAATGTAAAATCAATCTGTAATAGAATGGCAGATAAAATAAAACGCTGTAATTATATGGGAAAGATTTAAAGTCAAAATATTTCTAGAATAAGCAGTACGAGCTCAAAGTTAGAAGACTTACTTTAAAATTACTAAACATTATTGGACTTATATCAGCATTTTGTAAATCAGATTAATAACCTGTCATTCGTGTCTTAAAATTCATCATTGAAATTGAAATAAAGACTCAATGCCTACATTTAAGATTTGCAACTATTATAGAACAAAATTAAACTATATCAACAGCAGAATATTCCTATCAAAACAGAAGCCTGGCAAAATCAGAGTTAAAAATAAACAAATTTAAAAAGTAATTAGAAACCTATATAATCGAATCAATCAAATAGAATTTAACTTTTGATGTCCAAATGGATAAAAATATGTAAGATTATTTAATAAAGCCATTTACCCATAAACGGAGCTGATTTTTAGACAAAATCTGGGTATTATTTGAGTAGGTTTAAAGAGATGTATTAAATCATAGCAAATCAGAAGGAAGGAAGTCTTTATTCCTCTGAACACTTTAATAATACTAATTCACAAAAGGCATTAGCCTAGAGACAATAATCTCAAATAATCAACAATTAGCATAAATAATGTGCATAAAAAAAGCAATTAACGCTAGAAATAGAGAATTATAAATCAACCATTCAGTCTACTCAGAAGAAGCATGAATAAGAAATAAAGAAGAAAGAAAACAACATTAGCGAAATAATCTTAAAGGTTCAATCAATAACCAAGTAGAAATAGAAAAATTTTCAGCTCCTTAATTAAAGCACAGCAAAATTATAAAGATTGCAGAAAGAGCATTCAAAAAAAGAAAATTAACTCGAAAAATTCAAAGTCAGCCAGCAATAAGACAATAAAAAGATGAAATAACTCACAGATGCATTATCAAAAGTAAAATCTTAGTTTGTGTAAAAAGAAAAGGGATACGAAAAAAGCATAATCGAAAGCAAAAGTGCAGAGGGATAACTTATAAACGAAAAGAATGCTCTAAATTAAAAATTACAACGATATAAAGCAAAAATTAAAAAACTATAGGAGAACATAAACAATTAAAAGGAAGCAAACAACATCAAATTATCTGAAATGAACGAAATATCCAAAATAGACAGCAAATACCAAAAATAAGTTCAGTAAAATAAGTTACGCGAAGCGTGGCTGACTTAAAAAATGTAGTCTTTAAATTAGAAAAAGGACATTCAATAAAAAGAGCTTATTTCATGCCAAAACAGTTTAGCTGTTCTAATAAAGGAACAATAATCATTCAAATCGTAATTGTCAGAGGGAGCGACAGCTTCTAAAGAGCGAGTTGATGAGTTGATGAGCTTATTCATGAAAAATATAAACAATTTACAGTCTCGAATGAATAGAATTATGAACTCCTTGGAAGCATTGAAGGCTCAGAGATAAAATAAAAAAGGGAAGATTTAAAATTTGAAAATATTAGTGCGATAATTAAATGAAGCAAAAGAAACAGCATTGGGTGACCTTTAGAAAGAAAGGTAATAGAAATAACAGCTAATTCAAGAGATATTGAGAATAAAATTGCATTTATAGGAGGAAAAAGGCATTCTGAAAGCCAAATAAATATAAATATAGAATCAAAGTCACTTAATCAATAACTTAAACAAAAAAATATAGGCATAAAAAACAGAAAATGGAGCATTCATTCAAAGTAATCAGCTCCAAATTGACAATCAAAGATAATAAATTCTTGATTTAAAGGACAAAATATCGCTGATTAATGCTGATAAACAAAAGTGTATCTAAGATAAACAACTCCAAATTGACAATCAAAGACAATAAATCCTTAACTTGACAATCAAAGCACAGTCCCTTTAAACAGAAAAACAAATTTGTATTCAAGATAAATAGCACTAGACTGCCAACCAAAAGGACTAAATATCTCACTTGGACAGTAAAATTCAATAACTATAAAAAGAAAACTAAAATCTAAAACAAAAAATCCTCGACATGAATAAAGCATAGGAAAGATAAAAACTGTAATTATAAAAATAGGAAAGTTAGGTATAATTTGATAAGTAAAGTTGGGTTTGCAAAAATCAATAAACTCTCACAACATCCAAGTCTCTGATCAAAGAAATAGGCCATATCAACAACAATTCAGTCAACGGTGTCGCTCTCCTTTATCGATATTCGCCCTAAAATAAGTTAGAATGGAACCATTTTGTCAACAGAAACAATCTTCTGATCCTCATTAAAACTGTCACCGACAAGATAATTGCTGTCTACACTTTAGCTCCACTGATGAAGCCTAACAGTCCTTAATATATTGGTGATGAAAAGTCCTTTATCTTTGAATCAGGTCTTAATGGATAAAATCAATGTTTTTATGGTTTGCTCTAAGGAAGAAAGGCTAACGGATGCTATGGCAATGCTGTGTCTATTGGGAAATCAGATTTAAGATTTAACTTAAAAGAAGATACTCTTTAGGGTAATTTCGGATACAATGGCACTTCTTTTGATAGTAAAGGCAAAAAAATATCATAGTTGCTTGGCTCAATAAATAAGGAATCAAAAGTTAAAATGCAAACTTATGAAATATTTGAAATAATTCTCTCTAAAAATATAAAAGAATCAAGGATTATAAAAAATTAGATTACTTAACATTAAAAACATTAAGTGGTTCGTGAGGAACATCATTAAAATGCATAAATAAATAAAAATGAATAAAATATACTTTTGCAATAAACGATCGATGCTTTGACAAAAAAAAGTGAATAAAAATCTAAATCTATTGATGCTTTATAAAAGAAAATGTAATAAATAACTGAGAGTTTTTAAAATAACATTAAAATAAAACAATAATAACTCGAGAAACTCAAAATGTAAGAAAATATTGCTTCATAAAATTTGTCTAAGTAAAAATAAAATAATGGTAAGATATTGCAGCAAAACAAATAATAAATTAAGAAGATATAAAAATAAAAATAAACGATGAATAAAAGAATTGTTTAAAATTAGTTTAAAATCCAAAAATTATAAAAACAACTGGAAACAGAAAAAGCCAGCATTGTTCTTCATATAAAATAAAACAATTAAAAAAATGTATAAGTATAAAAATTAAAGAAGTAAATTGATTTGCTCCAAAGATAAAATAATGAAATAAGTCTCAATTTAACCAAAAACAAATCATTAATTGATTAACTTGATCTAAAATATAAAAATCTTTAAATATCAGTTGCTCAGCAACAGAAGAAGAAACAATTGGATTAAAGTCACTCGACTTCAAGGGAGACAATTTCCAGTTCAAAATAAAATCAAGTCTCATAGAACCTTTGCGAAAGATTCCATTAAAGCCAACCAATAAATATAAAAAAATATTCGTTATTAGCCAAGCACTACAAAATTGACCCTCTTCTTGCAGCCCATATTAGCTCACTTTTTGTATATCAGCTGCTGAATGAATAATTCGCCCTAAAATTAAAATTAATCAAATTTATTGAATAGTTCCGAAGATCTCCCATCAGTAAAACTCGACTTATTTTTAAGTACGACATAAACAATTCTACCAGTTTCCATAAATACATTGATGATATGTCTAATTTAGTCCTCGTTGTAAAAACTATTAATAATGTTTACTTGGCAACTTTCTACTCAGGAAAATATACTAAAAACGAAATATTGACCAAGCCCTCACTTCTAATGACACTAACTTACGATAATGCATTCTAGTTGTACAATCCTATCACAAATCCTAATGCTCAGAGAGCATTCAGAGGGATGGTCTTCGATGACTTCTTTTTAATTTTTGGAAACGCTGAGCTGAGAATAAGAGCAAATGAAAAGATTATATTTAGTAATTTCGGCATTGGCAACTCATTCTTCAATCCTTGTGGTAAGAAAGTACACAGCTTCCTCGGATAAGGCTAAAAGAGAGAAATTTAATTTGAATCGTACGAGATATTCCAAGTGTCCTTCTTCGACGAAGAAGAGTGAAATGATCCAAACAAATAAATAATTAAATATTAATATTCTGATTAACAATTTGAATCAATACAGCATATACTATCAGTTAGTGACTCATCTATTGATAACAAGACCAAAAAGAAAGACTAATCCCAAGATCAGTTATAGTGGGAAGGGACCCAGATTGAGAACACCAAAAGCTGACATTGAAATACAAAAGTTAAATAGACTTACATAGCTTTATTTACCCACAGCGATTCTTTCTTTTTTTTCAGCATCCAGAGCCATCATAAAGAAAGGCAGCAGAGTAAGAGGTAGATGAGAATTATTCCAATAACTTTCCCATATTTTAGTTTATAGCAAATATCTTGAAGCAATTAGATAGTTCATAGTTACTATTCCCACCAACGCGTAGAGCATAGATCTGTTTCTTAAAAAATGACCCATGGCTATTAATATTAGAATGAAAATATAAATTCCTGTGTACTTGTAATGAAGAGGGTTTTCTGTATTTTAGTTAATTGCCCAAAAGACGAAAAGAGTGGATCCAAACATGCCAATAAAGCATAATAGGAGTGCTAATTACCTTCTTACAGTCTTCCACTGTTAAAATCTTTGACTAATGTTTCCACAACAATCATAGACATACATGCTCACCAAAATAAGCGAGAAAACAGTTATCCCATAAAGTAAGTTAGAGTTATAATCCCATATTTTTAAGTACCAGAGCAGAATAACACCAGAGAATTGAATAACTCGACTTTAAGCGATTTGTTCGGCATAGGCGAAATTGATTTGCTTGAGGATAAGAGCAACCATACTCGAAATTGCTAGACTAAAAAACATTGCCTGAAAAATGTGATTCAGGATTATGAAAGGGCTCTCGGCAATGATATCGCCTATACTTGACCAGAATCCAAAAATACTCTAAAATAAGGACATTTATTTATTATAATTCAAATCTCCCTGATTTCATAAGTATAATTGCATTTATAATCTCTTCTTCAGATGATGATTTCTTCACTGAACAAACATTCTATTTAGAGTCTTAATTTTCATATTTATCCATACAACTTAAATTGATAGGAAAGGATTGGTTTTTCTTATTGCTAAAAACAATTCTTTTAAGAATACAAAAAACTAGTCTTAATGCTATTCTTTCAATAAAAGATAAGCTAATGATAAGCATATGAATGCTATAATTTTGTGTTATCTTTATCATCATTTTTTGTCGCCACGGCAGGGGAAAGCGTCCTCCAATGCTTCCACAGCTTATTTAATAGAAAAATACTTGTAACGTTGATTATTTTGCCGTCACGGTAATTCTTGAGTTTGTAGTTTATGAGATTTCGCTTTCTGACGACGTCGCTCAGACCACTAGATAAGGAATAAATTACGGACGAACTCCATCAATCGAGTGTAGGAAAGCTCGGACGAGGGAGAGGCCAGCTTTTTTGGCAGCAAGTTCGTATGGCATATATTAATGATTAAATTTAATAGAATCAATACGCGAAGTTGATAATTTGATGTTAACATATAAGTGCCCAATTACTGATTAATTTTATTCTTCTAAAGGACTTCCTTTCTCGCTTTGGGACAAAAGATCACTTCTTGAGGAATAAAAACTTATTTTTTCAATTAACAATTTTAGGGTCAAGTTGATTTACTTATCAAATAAGAAAGAGCAAGGATGAGTGTGAATTAAATAGTTGTACAAACAAAATCATATTTTAACTTTGAATGCGCTTCCTTCTGTAAGTTTGCACTTTCCACCAGTGGGCTTGCTGAGAATATTTTTGCAATTGTTGCAAGCAACCACTGTCTGGGCATGACTGAACACCACAGCTGTGTCGTTGCAGCCTCCGCACTTCACGTCCATGAAATATGAGTTGGGGGCGGGAACAAGTCTTTTTAGTTTGTGAGCCTCTCTTTCGTGCTCAAGGGTTGGGTGGAGGAGGTCTCTGTCCATTTGTGGTTTCTAACTTAAGAATTATTATTAATTTAATTAGAATAATTAGAATAAATAAATCTTCGTTAGAAGAACGGTTTCTAATTCTTTATTGAGATGATATTTTTACGATAGGAAAGGCTACGATAGACTCTTATTTAACTTAAATAACTTCACCGTTTTTTTCAATATCTGGATAATTCCTAAACAGTTAAGATTACTTTTTGATTGTTGACTTATCTTTACAGTTACCACATGGAAATTATATCAATACTTGAGACTGAAATAATAACGGATAATGATTAAAATGATTCATCAAAGTGACTCATCTTTTTTTTAATAAAACATTTTTTAAAGATTTCGCCTATTTTAGCAGATTTGTGCTTGCTGAGTTAATATTATTTTTGGATTGATTATTTGGTGGAAATGTTTGAGATATTAATTAAAAAAATATTAAATTAAATTTTATAATATAAAGTTTAATGGTCAAATTAAGCATCAAGGGCTCTCAAGATCCAGTCGACGCTTCACTCCAAATGAAGGTATCAACTACAATTATTCTTAGATTAGACAGTACCTCGTTCTAGGTCGCAAATTACCCACTGAGCAATAAGCCAACCCCAAAGTCTTTGCCATCCGTCTTTTTGCCAGAAACAAAGTAATTGCCAAATCTAAATTCTGGTACCACCTCAGACGTCAACTTAAGACCAAGAGTGCTCAAGGTCAGATCCTGTCTGTAAATGAGATCTTTGAGAGAAAGCCAAACCACATCAAGACCTTCGGAATTGTTCTGAGATACGAATCCAGAACAGGCAACCACAACATGTATAAGGAGTACAGAGATGTCTCTCTCAATGGAGCCATTAGTCAGCTGCACTCCGAAATGGCAGGAAACCATCGTGCCTCTCCTGATACCATTTCTATCATCAGAACCGCAGTTCTCAATAAAAAGGAGGAGATCAGAAGACCAAGAAGCGTTCAATACAGGGACAACAATGTTAAGTTCCCAATTCTCCGAACTGCCACCAGAGCCAGCCACAAAAGATACAGATCAGTGTTCAAGGCCAACAGACCCAATACCTTTAGACAATGATCCTCAATTTGAACTAAAGTAAATATCTTTATCCTGCAAATCATTATTTTATGATTAATTATGAATAATTGATGTAATTTGATATTGAGATATTGAAACACAGAATAGAGATTAGTCGAAAAAGAATGGTCCTATATCTATATCAATTTCCTAATCAGATTCTTTTGGTCGTTCTTTCAAATGGTATTCATTTTTTGCAGATTATTTTTTAACTTAGAGATGAACTTCAGCTTTGGCAGCGATAGGAATAGTTAATGCATCAGTTTATTTAATTTTGTAGCTTAAATTATTATAGATTTACTTAGATTCGATGGAAAGAGCAGCAATATTTCTAAAAGCTTAACTGATAATAAAAGGAATGGTTGCGGCAATGGGATATCCAGCTGACAATGATAATCCAGCAATATTTCTAATTGCACTCTAGAATTTTGGTAACAATGAAGCAGGATCTAAGGCAATCAGTTCTTCTGGGAGAATAGATCCTTCATCGTAGACTTTAAAGATTTTCATACCATATTCGAAGGGTTTAATGTTTAGTTTCTTTAAAAGGGCAGCTTATGAGGCTTTTATTTTCTTTCCTTTGGTGCAAACATTAAAATCTTTAGTAATTTAAATCTGACCCTTTACGATCTTAGTTGATATGTTCAAAGCATGGAAGAAGTTGATTTGAGAAGGATCAAGACCAGTGGGTCCAGCAGGGCAAATGAAATCAATCGGAGAAATCACATCTATCCTTGCTTCAGTAGGAACTTTATTTGCTTCAATCTTTCCTTTAAGATCGAAGACGGAAGCATCACTGAAAATAAGTGATACTTTTGCTTTAGCAGTGGAGTAAGTGCTTTTAACCCAGGAACTTTACCTCCAAATTGCTGTTCAAGATATCTGAAATACTCTTAGTCGATGCCCTAAGACCTCATTTTAACGACCTTCTTGATAAGAGTCTTAATGATAATTGAGATACATTTTTAGATATGACAAGGATGCTGTTATATGCTCTTAGATCCTTTCTAATCTGTTAAATTTGATATGATCCAACGTTGGTGAACGTAGTAAGGATAATTTGCTTATGTGTACCAAAAAGTTCATAAAGGTTTTCAATAATAGTCTTTTTTTATCCTCTTGCCTATCCTCTTCCATCATTAATAAATATATAATAGATGGTTTAAAAATGAAAAAATATTATACTCCATCATTTGCCCATCTAATCCATTAAAATGATATTTTTCAAATTATTTTAGATTTTGATAAAGCAAACAATCATTTTCAACCTCCTGATAATAAATTTACCGACTTTAAATTATAAATTAATTTAATAAAAACGGGCATTTGAAATGGTTTGCTATTTGTCATCATTAATTTGCCGTTTAATTAAATATTCAAGAAAGATGATTATGGCGAATCAAATTATTTAAAAATGGTTGATTTAATCAAAAAATAGAGAACATAGAGATGCTAATCAAATATCAACGAAATCCTTGCAATCTGCGATTGCTCATTCGCTATTTTATTTATCGTCTGATTGTATGCTATTTGTCTCGGTCTATCTACTTCTCTATTTTTTTATTGCCAGATTCCTTTTATAATTATCTCTCCCCAAAAGAAAAGAAATTATGGATATTTGGTCCTCTTTTCTGTTCAAAAACCTTATCAATTTACCATTTAAATTTGGGTGTTTAATAACCCATTAACGTCTATCTATTACTGGGAGCATGTTCTCGAAGACTTTGATTCACCTCAATGTTAAGTTTAGTCTTTTTAAGTATTTATAATGATTTCTTTGCCTCCAATGTGTGGATGTGATTTGCCCTCGGTGACGGTCGATCGAGTTTTTATTTTATTTTACTCACTGATTTAGCATTTGAACTGTTGGGAACATGCAATTTCGGCTTTATTTTGATCTGAGACACTGAATTCTTCCACCGATTCATTGGTAGTATTTTAGTAATAAACTTTAATTGCTTTATCTAACTAATTAAATAATATAGCAAATATCTCAGCAATTGGGATAAATCAATATCAATGGAACTCTATTCTTATATTAGCCAGAAATTTTACTTATTAGGTGAAATTAAGTAATTTAAAAATTAAATTCGATTATTCAAAGATTATTTTTAAAATCAATTAACTGGTGTTTTACATTCAATTTTTGCAAAACCGTCTCTGAGATATCAAAACTCATAGTATCTATTAAATACTGTATTTGATTAACTCTTAGCATAATATTATTCAATTGATTTCCCGATGAATAATAGAAGTTTCCCTTTCAAAATTAAATTTTTTGAAGATAAAAAAGCATATTCAATAAATCTACTTCTTTTAAAAAGAAGAGTTTATCATTAAGGATAATATCCTCCATGACTAATCGATTTTTGATTATGGTTTAAGAACATACATATTTTATTGCAAAATGGGTAAAATCATCTAGAACTACGAATTGAAAGAACAACTCGGCGAGGGAGTTTATGCTAAGGTCTATAAGGCCGTTCATTTAGTTACCAAACAGGAGGTCGCAATTAAGGTTGTTCAAGCTGAAAAGTTTAGAGAGATACCGAAGCTATAGGAATGCACAGTCAACGAAATCAATATTTTATCAACTCTGCAAAGTTGCCCCTACATAGTCAAATACATCGATATGCTTAAAACCGCCAACAATTTTTACTTTGTGTATGAATATTGCAATGGCGGAACACTGGATAGACTCATGCAAAAAGAAGGCCCTTTTGCTGAAAAAAAGGCTTTGATTTACTTCAGACAAATTGTTGAAGCATTCAAGGTCTTGTCAAAGAGTAACATCATGCATCGAGATATTAAGCCGGACAACATTTTATTAAACAATGGAAGCATAAAAATAGCTGATTTTGGATTCTGCAAACCTCTATAAAATCCGAATGAAATGGCTGGAACAATGTTGGGATCTCCTATTTACATGGCTCCAGAAGTTATTAAAGGTTAAATTTATACAATTAAGGCTGATGTTTGGTCGGTCGGAGTTGTACTCTATCAAATGGTTTTTGGTAAATGTCCTTTTGAAAGTAAATCTATCTCTAAACTAATTAAAATGCTAGAAGAAGAGGATGTAATGATTCCTGATAACCCAAAAATTTCACCAACTTTAGATAAACTTTTCAGACGTATTCTGGTCAAAAATTACAACAATCGGCTTGATTGGAAGGAAATGTTTTAGTACACCATCACTGAAACAGGAGAAATTTACCCTCCTGGAGTCATTCCTGGTTCAAATCCTCAATTTGGATTAAAACAATCAATTCGTACCTCAAATTACGGACCGAACACTTTAAACTTCACCAATAACAATGGTCGTTATTCGAGTAATCCAAATATAAACTATTTCCCCAATTCCAACAACCCTATCAATGATTCAATGAAGAGTTTACCAGTTTCTCCCAAACTAAACAAAGAAAGCTAAAAGGATGAAGATGTAAGACAGTATCTAATGAAAAAGAAACCTCCATCATCTCCAACTAAAAATTTGGATTAAAAAGGATAGATTATGACAAATAACACAAGCATAAGTTATGGCCAAAACAACAATCTTTTAAAAAACTAGCAATATGCTAAAAATGATAGAAATAATCGCTTTTAGCTACTTCTTAAAAATCATTCAAAGTGCTCAATTCTTAATCAAATGATCCTAGATATGTTCAAGTTCGAACAATAACGGAGTGTCTACATTGCATATTATGTTTTCAAAAATATTGAGAAGGAAATAACATCACTTTTTGAAAGTCTTAAAAAAGAGTCCGTTGAATCGAGTACACAAGATGCTTTTCGTTAGTTTAAGGCAGCAGTGGAAAAGTAAATGGAAAGCGTGAAGTCCAACATCTATTTGATTAGAGAATGTGTTGATGAAGATGGATAATTCAAAACAAATGATCTATAAGCAAGGAGATCTGAGATAATTCGCAGTTACTTGTAGAGTATTAAACTAGGAAGAGAGTAAGAGTTAATATTGATTTTGCAGATAATAGCTTACTTATAAGAATCAATTTTAATAAAGAAGGATGCCTATTAAAAATTGACCAAAGACCATCTTGTAAAGCAACTAAAGGGTAAATTTAGCAAGTATAACATCACTAGAGACTTTAGTTGATCGTATCTATTAACTTGCTTAAGCATTTTAATATTAATCTTATCAATGTATTAGATAACTTCATATTAAAATAACTATATTCATCTCATTGATTCAATACAAGGATATTTACAGTATATATATTATAGATCATCATACTCAATTTATCACAGAATCAGCAGCTATAAAAACTGCTCACCTTCTGCCTGCATTTCAGCTAGTGGGTCGATGAAGCCTTAACTGCAGGGACTAATTTCATTTGGAGTGGACTTTTACCCATCAAGCCATCCCCATTTTTGCTCTATCCCAGCTAAGAGAGTTGACCAATTTAGAAGTTATTCATTGCATTCCACTTCGTTTACTCTCATATCAGATATGATTGGCTAAGTATCTCCGCAACCATAATTTACCATTCTGAGTTCTTTTAAAATGTTGATGAAATTACCATGTTTTTTCTCCATTTTTTGATGATGACTTCGACATTGTTAAGCTTCTCTCGTTTGAACGAATTTTTCCATTGTTTTGAAGATTTTGTCAGTTCTTCTAAGATATTTATTGAGAAAATGGCTGCAATGTAACTCAAGGAACCAATGATATCTTTTGCTTTCTGAAGAGCACCAATGTCCGGTTTGCCTTCCTTCGATATTCGTTTTACTGTTTTTTCGTGTTTTTTTTGCTTTTTGATCGCTATTTGTTTGGAAAGGCGATTTATTTTCCTTATATCTGCGATTTTCAGAAGAAGCATTGGATGTGATGAAAGCTTTTTATTGCTCAAAGAGGTCATTAAGAAAGTCATCACATGAGGGTTTTCTCTACACACATCCTTGGAGCAAATGGAAGGGATTTGGATCAGCTTCCACATTAAAGTAATCACACTATAAGTCACCCGTGTTCATATAATACTCACTTACATCATACATTCAATATTGGGAGAATTAATAGTATATTACGATCATAAAGAAATGGTTTTAGATTTTCTTCGATTGGAGAGGGGTAATCTTTGCCCTCCAATGCTTTTTGAGTCATAAAAACCCGTATTTTTCTAATCTTTTGAAAGGTATAATCAATTTTATGGAAAGTATCATAAAAGTAAAAAAATATGGTTTAAAATGTTTCCGAAGACAAAAATACAGCCATTGACACTGTTTGTGAGCCCTATTTCGTTTTTTGTTAATTTTGCTTTATAAATTCTTTTCTGGAAGCGATAATCATAAAATATAAAAATAATCAGGATATTTTCAGGTTTAAGTTTTAGGATTAAGCGTTTAAAAAATCATGAAACTAATTTGTTGACTTTTTACAGTCTTTTTTATTGAATTTTTTCCAAATTATAATCAGGTATTAAAATATTGAAACTCTTCGTAGTTTAGGAAAAGATGATGAAAATGTTATGTTAAGTAAACTAAGCAAATGAATCAAGCCCCCTCCTACTTTAATAAAATCATTATGGAGTATTGATCAATAAAATTGCTATTGAAAATTTACATATTGTTGTAATAATAAATTGATTTTTGTGTTGAATACAATTGGATCTATTTATTATTCAAATATAATGAGAATATCATCCAGAATATTTACGAATTAAATTAGGTTGGTAAATTATTTAGCATAAAGCGTTAGGAAAATTGGTTTAAAAGTAGAAATATCAATTAAATAATCCCTGAATGTAATGAACATTGAATGATTTTGTAAGAAAGTTGAGTAATGAGCTCGTCATTAATCAAAACATAAAATCAAAATATTTTATAAGATAATATTCGATAAAATACTTTTAATTATTTTAGCTGTTGAATTTTACATTCCTTAACAAATTTTATTTGATCATTATTGAAGATAGTTAAAATCAATCGACATAAAAAAGTAAAATATTTTTTTGAGTAAATTCGTGAGGAAACTAATAAATTGATCTTAGGATATTCAAATCTTTTTATATTTTTGCCTTTCTATTCAACTTTCTGAGCAAAAACGATATCTTTGAGTATAATTCGAAATTAAAAACTAAGCTACAAAATTTAATAATCAGATTTTGTAATCTAATTTTAAGAGTATGAGTAAAATAACTACTCAAGTAAAGGAGATAACAGCAAAAGGCAAGTAGCATCTTCTCTATTGTAAGTCGGAGTTGAATTTTTACTAAAAATCACAGTTTTACTTTAATAAACACCAATTGTAAAACAGAAAGAAAATTATAGAAACAACTGAAAAATACCTTAAACAAATCTAATCACGTAAATATCTTAAAAGACTTAAAAATTAAATGAATAACGGCAAAAATCTGAGCAACTGTCAGAAAAATCCTTGCACCTTATTATCATAAAGAAAGTTTTAGACTTATTCATAACTCAATCTTAAAAGATCAATATTTAACCCCTCAAGAGCATTCATTTAATCTATACTTGAAAGAATTTCTATTTTTGAATATTAGGTCCCAATGGTTCCAATGATTTCTATTAATCATTATAATAATCGTTGGTTGCTTTTGCAAGCTCCGTACTTTAGTCATGACTTCTTTAAAAAAATAAATGAAGGTATTCTTGGAAACGGCTATTAGTAGTTAATTAGAATCTTCACCTTCTTCTGTAAGTTAACACAAATGTATGGATTTTTTCAACCAACCTCTCGAATGATCTTCGTGGATGAATTAAATGCATATGCTTGGATTAACGAAGATATCTTTTCAGTTGAGAGAATGATTCCTTTGAAAGAGTATGAAGGGTAAAGATTATTTGTCGTAGCATTTCTTGCAATGATAGAGGCAGAGTTGAAGGATTGGTAAAAAGTTTTTAATATAATCTCCATAGATGATACTATTAAGTTGCTGAAGTGGAGAGCACATGTCTATAGCAACAGTATTAAATCTGAGCATTTTCCTCATAAAATCCAAAGTAAATTTTATAAAGACTGTCCATCATCTGAAACTAATGAACTATGCTTTGGTAAACACCATTAAACTAACGATACTTCTGAGCAAAGAATGAAGCCAAATCATCAATTTGACAAACTTCAACGTTCTCAGAGCTGGAATGCTACTATTCTGGAGAAGTAGCTTGCAGAACTGTTGGCTTCTAAGAACAATAATGAAATGAGTAAAATAAGACATAAGTTATCTTTAAATTCGACATCGAGTACTATTGAACAATTATGTGAAAAATCACGTTTAACTATTGAAAAAATAAAGAGGGGACATCAATAATCTTAAAATCAAAGAAACGACTAAGTGAACTAGTTAAAGATTCAGAATTAGTTTGATGGTTTATTTATTGAAAGGGATCCTCATTTTTTTGAAATAGGTGTCGAAGGAGAGCCGGAATTGCTCTAAAAGATAACCGAAGAAATGTAATAGATATTAATTTGATGATTTCTACAATCTGTATATATCAATCAATTAATTAATAAGTTAGATATATAGAAATAAATGATAGAGCTTTAATGTTTGAAGACTAAATTAATAACATTTTAAAATATTAAATTCATGTCAGAGCAATAAAATATGTCCAACGAAAAACATCAACGGTCCCCTTTCAAAACACGATCAATGGCGGCTTGAACTTTTTTAATTTCACTAATGAGTCCATCATACTGAGCTTTCGTCAGGTTTTGATTACCCATAATATTGAGCTTTAATTTTTGGTAGGCCAGATTGATATCTCTCACTCTTTCGCTTGTAAATTTATCGTCAAACTGCCAAGTTTTATTATTGGCAATCTTCAATAATTTATTCTTATTGGATTCAAAATCATCGCACACTTGTATACAGCCTACTAATTGTTAATTAAGAACGCTAGTGTTATCCCTTATTGGTGTGAGATACTAATTTTATAGATCATGAATTTTAGTCTGCTCTTCCATTGATTTACTCAAGGCTTTTATTTTCGTATCAAATTCTACATTTTTACCTTTTAATTACTTAATTTATTGAGTAAATTGCTTATTCTATTTACTGTAGCGCTCTTTGAGTTGAGCCAGCTATTCTTATAATTTTAGCTTATTGCCTTTTAAAAGAGTGATCTCTTTATTGAGACCATTTTCTTTATCACTGGATCCCTTCTCTGATGTTTTGAATTTAGCATTTAAAATGATAATCTATGCCTGCACTGATTTAATAGCCTTATCATTTTGAGTCAACAAATCGTCCTTTTCTTTGAGTTCGCTTCTTAGAGTATCGTATTATTGTTTGATTTTAACTTTTTCTCTATCAAGTCTAAGATTATTCTCCCTACAGGTGACCAGTTCATTCAATTTATCTTTTATGGTCTTCTCCTGTTCCAACTGTTTTTGGGTCAAGTTAATTTGATTCTTTTTTAGAGATTCTATGATATTCTCAAGCTATTTTTATCGAGAAGCTCCCTTTTAGTTACGCTTACGAATATTTTCGCTCACTTCTTTCAGTGACAGGTTTTATTTATTTGCCTTCTACAGATTAGCCTTTAGTGTTTGAGTTACTTATTCGTATTTTGTAATGGCATTCAATTTGTTCTCCAATTATCTTCGATTTTGCTAAAGCTGCTTATTGAGTTTGTCATTGTCTATTAATTGTATCCTGGTTTGCTATTCGTTCTTCTTTTGATAATCTTTATATTATTTACTGACATCGTTGAGTTTATTACTAATTTATTGAGTTTTCTTTGTTTGTGCAGCTAAATTTGAGTTCAGTCCACTGATATTCGATTGCAATTGTGCAATCTATTGCTGATATTAACTACTGGTCTATGAATTATAATTCGTATAGTCTTACTCTTGCTGTTTTAAATTTTCATTCAGATTTTCAATTTGTGTCTTTAGAAGAGTTATGTCTTTCAATTTTTACTTTAAATTTGTATTCAGACTTTGTATTTCTTCAGAAAGAGATGCCTTTTAATCTTTTAGCATTGATAGCTATTCATCCAGTTTTTGATTTGTATTGTACATAGTTTATAGTTACAATTCCATGTGCTTTTGAGTTTCTTCTGCCTGTTCACTAGTTTAAGAATTTTTTATTTTTTATTTTTATAGACTCGCTTTCACATTTTCCAAATGAGCAAGAGTTTCCTCAAGTTACGAATTTGTTCCATTTAGCTAGGCTGTAAGCTATAATATATGTTCTTCTTTCTAATTTACAAATTGATTGTGATTATTTATTGCCTCTAACATCCATCGCTTAACATCTTACTCTTCATGTTATGGATTTACTTCAATCAAGCCTCCCTTAATAGATTTAAAGTAATTCTGCAAAGCTTGCTTATTCTTTGCTTTATAAGCTTCTAATCTTTGTTCCGTTTAACTTCCCGAAAAGTTGGCCTCTTCAAGTACATGCTAAAGATTTTATTGTTCCTGTTAAAGAGATTCCACATTTTGCGTGAGTCTTTCAATTTAAATGTTTAATTCCTTTATTTGTGTATTCGATTCCCTGATTTATTGATTGCATTTTTCCACACTTTCCTTTAAAAAATGAATTTAATTATTTTTCAATTTTATAGTGTATTATAAATCTTCGTTGCTGCTATTATTTTTCATCTTTTCAATTTTTAGCTCATCTAAACTATTTTTAGTATTTTTAAGTTCCTGTAATAATGATGCGTTTTCTTTCTCGAAGTCTATTAACTTTTTCTATAAATCTGTGATTCTATAATAATTTTATTACTATTTGCTGCTCATTTGACTTGTAAATTTGGTCATCTTTTGTTCAAAGTCTAAAATCATATTGTCTTTAATGCTAAGTTGAGCTTTATAGTCTTTTTACATACTTTATCTGCTGTTTTTTTATTATTCCAGTGAGGACACCAATTTACTATTATTATCTTCCATTTCATTTGTTGTATTCAACAGAGTTTCATTTTACATCTCCACTTTTTTAATATTTTTACGCAGTTAGGAAAGTTGAAGATCTAACTACTCGTTTTTTTTGGAAGCCGCCATCAGTGCTAGGTTTGTGGAATTGAGCTGATCATTTAACTTTTTGATTGAAGTTTCCTTTTCTTTACTCTCATAGCCCACGTTCCTCATGTCCTATTGATTCTTTCTACTAAGTTCTCTTATTTGCAAATTAAGGCCCTCTGATTTGATAGCTTAGTTTTGTTTGAGTATGGTAAGATCCTCTATCTTTTTTTGACTTTCCTCCAAGTTTCTTTTTAAATTATCAGCTTGCTTCACACTATTTTCCAGTTATTTTTGATTTATTTTTAAAGCTGACACTTTTTCCTTGAGTAACACTTAAGCTTACTAGCACTTCTTTTGGTATTTTAAGGAAGTTGCTTAGAGAAGAGTGATAGTATTTGCCTGTTTGATATTCTACTGTTATTTCTCAGCTATTCTTTTCCTTAATTTCTTTTTATCATCTTCTAAATCTAAACTTGAACTCCATTTTTGCTACAACTGCATCTGCTTACTTTTTTATTCCACAATTTGATTATTAAGATTCGATATCTCTTCATTCAATTAGAGGATTTTTATTTCAAGCTGATTGTTTTTAAATTTGGCCGCTTCCCATTCTATTGTGAGCTAACTCACCTTACTCTACATTTCGGATGAAAAAGCTTGCTAATCAGTGGACTATTTGATCATACTCTCCACTCTTTTAGTAAGTCTATTCTTTTCGTCAGCAAATACCTTCTCTTTTTCCTTGAACCCTAATCGTAAATTCCTTTCCCTCTCCTCAAACGAATCAACTAAATTATTCTTTTAAAACAGCATCTTCTGTTTTTAACTCTCAGATAACATTAGCTTCTCATTCAATGTAGTAATCTGGTCTTTATTGAGATTTTACTTGAATTACACTTTTTTGACATAGTTTTAATGCTGCACAAACAAATTCTAATATTTCTACTTATAAATCTTAAATTGACTCTCGCTCTCTTTCAATGATTTTTAAAGCACATCTCGACGATTAATTACTGCTTTTAGCTATGCATTTTGAAGATCATATTTCCTCAGCAAACCCTTATACTCGCGGTCATTTTCATTATTCCTATAATTAACTTCACTCTCGGTTATATTTCGCTCTGTTTCTCCTCTATCCCGATAATGCTCTTCCCTTTTAAAATTACTTTTTTTAACTGATTTTTTTTATGTCTCAGATTCTGACTTTTACCGATCCATTCTCCTTTGTGGACTGCTTTATTAAATTTGAGAATCATTAGTATTGTTATCACCGCTAAAATGAGCACTTTTTTACTCTGATCTGAGTTCTTTTTTGGATAGATATTTAGTTTTTGCTGGTCTTAAAACCCCGGAACGACTTGTCCCAAATTGCTGAGAAGACGATTCAACTTTAATCAATTCTGCCTCTGTTTAGAAGTTAACTTCGGAAAGGATGGTATAAGTAATTGTAGCTTCAACGCAAGCATTTTTGTCAGGACATTTTTCTAAGCTGAATTTTCTTCTGCCTTGCTATTCTTTCAAAGAGTTGATGTTGATCGAAACAAATCCAGATGGGATTTTATTGTTAGACGATCTGATATAAATTCCGATCTCAATCTGGATAGTTACATTCATACTTTTTTATCAGAAAACACTTCTTTTATCGAATCATAGAACAGACTAAAAGTTAAAGAGGCACTCTGTTATAAAACAGCTTCATTTATGCTTAAGGGCACTTCCTATCCCACAGCTATTTCCTCACTGTCTAAGTCAAGCACAATTTACCTGTTTTAAGAGATGCTGAAATCGAGCAAGGAAACTTAACGACCAAATTGATCCGATGGATCTGAACAGTGAGTTTGATTTAGATTTGTTTCATGACAATAATATTTATTTAATTGTTGTAGAATGAAAATTAATCAGCTATCGGCGCTGATAGTATTCGCTTTGATGATTGCTTCTACCACAGCCATCATCCTCTAACTGGGAGAATAATCGTGGAAAAAATGCTATCGAACGGAACATTCTCCTGACAAGGTATTTTTGCTGAAAATAAGACCTTATAAGTTAAACTCGGCTTCTTTCGCAGGGAGAGATTGCAATGCAAACTTCGATTTACAGTGCGAATCGTGGGAGACAACGGGGAAATACAATAAGATATTCATAATAAATAGCATCATTGCCCTGCACTCAGGCAAGGCGAACCACTAGTAATAAAACATACAAATGAAAACATAAATCTAGACGGATTTTACGAGATATGTTTAGAAGTATTATAAAATCCCGATCCTAACCAGTTGATTGAGTTGTTCATTGGCGAGAAACTGAATCCAATTATTTACAGTCATTCCGAAGGAACAATTCCTCTTGTACAATCGCAGGAGCTTATTGATTTGGATTTAACTGTTCAATCAATAAAACGAAGTTTAGTCAAGAGTCAACTTTACGCTAAACAAAGCTTAGAAGAGGGAGACAAGTTGTAGGTGAAGATTTAGGAGATGATGTGGGTTAATCAATTTGCCACATTACTTCAGATTATCTTTTTAATTGTTTTCGGAGTGGGATGGATTCGATTGGTAAGCAAAATCAAGAACAAGCAGCAGCATTGATGTACTAATAGAGGACAATTATACGATACTTTTTGACTAATATTAAATCCAGTTGTTTAATTTTTAAATTAATGTTGACTATTAAAATAGTGAGAATAGATACATGATTATAAGATATACAATCATCTCAGTTTGTTTAGTCTGTGCTTCTCCACCAAGAAATGAATCGAGGAGTGGATTATATGATCGATGATTGAGGCAACAGTGAAGATACCTCCGAGGATGCCGACAATATCAATGAAAAGAGAGTGCCATTGATTGTGAGAGTATATATGCAACACTGTCATCGGGTTGGTTTCATATCTAAATAAAATAAATAATACTTGAAGTAAACCATGGGAAGTTGAGCTAAAATTACCTCATTAAGTCTTGCTGTATAGATATAACTTTCTGCGCCCTTTTCCTGATCGGTGTCTATAATATTTTTTTCTATTATATCCAAGAAATAAGTATAAGTAATGCCCATGAATGCCTCCTCAATCTCCTTTTCGGAATTAAAATTAGCCAAGCTGTTTACACCGAACGCTCCTGATTTATCGTCGTTATCTCCAAACCGTAAATCATGGATATGATGACTCATATCAAGCATTCCTTAATTATATTAATGATACGATAGCCTTGATTGACCAGTCTGTGAATAATTGATCCGTATCCATGACAGGAGAAGTGGAAATTGCCAGGTACTCGATCAATCTCAAAAAATCCGACCATCCTGCAGCCTTTCTTTGAGTTAATATCATTAATAACTCTCTCAACTTTTTGATCGTCAGTCATTCTGCTGTCATCATACTCGACGTTTTCCGGGAGAGAAATTTTCTTGAGATTTTCCTCAACGTCAACAAGATGCACTTTGAGAATGTTTTCAATATCGAGAGAAAGGAATGAGCAAGGATAGCGAGGGAATTCGATATCAATAGTCACTTTTAGTTTTTATGCAAGGTGCTTTTGGTCAATTATAAGGTCACTATCCACCTTTGGCGATGTGAAGTTGATGACCGACATTATGCACAAAAACACAAGCAGACTTATAGAAACAACAGAGATGCAAGCCCCAGAGACCGTTCCTTCGCTGTATTCGCTCGGTACTGCCTGATAGAAGTCAATCGATCTTAGTCCCTTCTTGAAGCTCGAAAACATGGTGAATATGATTAATTATAGGCACTCCACATGCTAATGAAAAACCTTATATTCTATCCAAATCATTAATCGCATGCTAAAATAGAAGAAAAAATTCAAAACAATGCTTGTTTGCAGGGAAGATCTCCTAACTGATTTCGAAAAGACAAAGTGCTCTTAGAAATTCGAGTCCTACAAAGCCCTGGGTAGCATGATGCTCTCCAAAAATTAACTTAAACGAGTCTTGATAGGTACTTATTCTTTAACTTAGAACTTGGCAAGGACATAAGCGAGGAAGAATTGTTGGAGATGATATACTAGGCAGATCCCAATGGACATGGATATATTAGTTACGAAGCTTTCTAAAAGATTGTAACCACTTTCAAACAGTATAAAGAAGAAAATGTTTCAAATCCAATAGGTAAATAATTGGCTATTCAGCACTCACATTTGACTAGATTCTAAGATCATATCAGGCGTCTGTTCCTGGCAAATTAACGTATACTATTCCTTGGAACTATATCTAACTTTACTTATAGTAGAATTTTGGCTTAAAAGTGAACCTAAAGAATTTCAAAACATTTAATTCTAAATCAGAATTAACTCGTTAAGAATTTAAGTATATTTTTTCATGATCTTTCAAGATTACTTATTATCTCTGTCGTTATAATTTAATAAAATGCCCAATATAAAAAATAAATCAAGCTCATGCTATTCATAATCCATGATAGCATTTATCACTTTAGCAATAGTAACATACGAATAAAATAAAAAATGTGAGCGCATAGCGATTTTTTATTAATTATAAGACTTATAAGTTAATAAGATCATTTAACTATAAAAATTAATTTCAACAAAGCAAAGCTAACATAAATAGTCTTTTTTTCTATCTTCCCCCACTTCATTGGTGGAAGAAAGGTATCGACTATGAGAATAAGTCAACCTGAGTCAGCTCAATTAGTAGATTAGTGCTCTTTGAGTGTTACGATGGATGAATATCAAACTACATATAAGCATTTATTCAATAACCTTGAGACCATCATTGAAGGTTATAGTGTATACACAGAATTGACTTTAAATAACATTTTATTCTATTTTTTACTTGAATTAATTTTCAATAAGCAGCTTTTCGTTTAGATATCGAATTGATAATAAAAATTAAACGGAGTAATTAAATAGAGGCACCTGCTAGTTTCTACTTAACCATTATTTAAAGGGTCCAATAGATTTATATAGTCATCAATCATTTTTTGGCTACTACCTTCTCAGCTGCCTTAGGGGCTTGAGGAGCTTTTGAAACAACCTTGGGTGCAACCTTGGGTGCAGTCTTGGTGACTGCTTTTGTGACAACAGGGACTTTCTTTGTTTCGACTGGCTTGGTAGCAGTAGTGGTTGGCTTGGCTTCTCCAGTAGCCGAAATTCTTGAGGCTTTTCTTTCTTTAATTTCAGCTCTCTTCTTCAAAGCGTAAGCATCATAAACCTTCTTATACTCTTCAGTGAGAGCAATAGATCGTTTCCATCTCTTGATCTTGTCCTCCTTTTGAATTCTTTTTCTTCTCAATCTAGTCTCAGTGACTAATCTTTGAATCTTGGGGGCTTTTTGTCTTTTAGCTTAGACATTTTTCTTACTGTTAAATGTTCTTCTGATAACGTGCTTTTTAATGAGGGCGCATGAGCTGGTCAAAGTCTTTTCTCCCTCTACTTTTTCAATACCGTATAGCTTTCGGATTCCTGTGGCTCTTTTAGGACCAAGTCTTCTGGGTCTGGTATCATCAGTAAGTCCTGGGATCTCCTTCTCTCCCTTCTTGATAAGGGTGAGTGAAAGAGTCTTAATATCAGGTCCAACGATGCATCCTCTGACAGATCTTCTTTTTCTCTCTCCTTTTCTCTTGACTCTATAGCCTGAAGTGCCTGGTGAGAGAAGTAATCTAATTCTATTGTTGCAGAAGACTCCCTGCTTCATAGCAAATCCATCCTTATCAAAGCCACCATTAATTCTAAAGATATATCCCTTGAACTCTTCTCCAAGTGTATCAGCCTCAACTTCTTGTCCCATTCTCTTCTCAAAGAAGATTCTGCATCGGTTATCATCGTCAATGTCGAAAGATTTAGTGGTTCCATTGGTGGGGTAGGAAATACTGAACTACATCGCATATGAAATACCTTCATGTTTTATCACAAAATAATTTAATTATTTTTATATTAATAACCAAATCAAATAATCATAATTATAACAGCCATGGCAAATTCATTATACAACTTAGAAAATATTACTTCGTACAATAATCGTCAGAGGGTCAAAGGGATTTTCCTAATCTAATTTATACCTTTATGATTTATTCATTCAAATTTTTTAATTCATATAAATATGGTATTTTATCTTGATTTTCAGGAATAAATCTGCAACGTCAGTTCATCTTTATCAATAGTGTTAGCATTTGACTTCGGTGTTTTTATAATAATAATCTAAAGATAGAATCATGCACAAACGAAACCAACGATTACGTAACCTTTCAAGTATTTAGATTAATATCAAACTATGGGCAGGAAAATCCTTTGTGGCAAATTTGCAGAACGCCTCAAGAATAATTTTGCAGTTGGGGATGAGGATAACAATATGATTCTGTACAATTTGGTGACACCAAAACCTATTACTGTACTTAATTCACAGACTAATAACGTTTCGTCATTAACGGCTCTCACTTTTACGCAATCAGATGAGCAGATTGTTGCAGGATCCACTCGAGGAACAATCAGTGTCTGGGACCTGAATACTCTCAAGAGTAAGATTGTGGCATACAGTAGTCAGTTACAGTTTAAAAGGGCACACCGTTGAAGTATGCTCGCTGTTTGCAGATCATAAGCAAGAACATCTGATTGTGAGCGGATCATCTGATACTAGTGTTAAAGTTTGGGATTTACGATCGAAAAACTGCCAGCACAGCATCAAGACTCATAACAAGAAAATCAACGCCTTAACCACTGGATCTGATTCGCGGATTATAGCATCGGGAGGAGATGACGGCATTGTACAGACTTTTGATCTAAGGCTGATGAAACCTCTCTTTCAGTATGAAATCGAAGCGCCCGTTCTAAGCTTGGATATTAATTAAGGGAATTTGCTTGCAGTAGGCAGCATGGATAGATTAGCCCGCGTTTATGAACTTGGAACTTCATGCAATCTGATTGGCTGTACCAAAAGTTAAACCATGCCGATAAGTTCAGTGGTTTTCTATAAAAAAGATCATCTGTTTACTGCTGGAACTGATAATCTTAAGGTGTGGGACTTGTCAAGCGACTTTCAATTGGTCGATAACATCGAGACTAGCTCAAAGGGCATTTTACATATGGTGATTGATGATAAAATCCAGCAAATTGCTTTTAGTGGAGGTGGATTGACTTATCATCAATGTTTTCTATCTGATGTCAACTTCAAAGGTGCGTACATATTTTCAAATCCATCCATCTCTTGTGAGAAGCTAGAGAAGGTTGAAGAAATCATCACAAAAAACAACAAAATACAAAGGAGAAACTCCAACAATCCTATGGCTCATATCACAAATTAAAGGACCAAGAATCTAATTGCCAAAAGGAATGACTCAATGGCTAAACAGCTTTCAGGAGTAGCTGAGGATATCAATGACGTATTGAGTAACATCAAAAAAGCATCTGAGGAGTTTAGTACACGAAAAAGCGAAGGCATTGAGTTAAGAGATATGATGGGTGATGACCATAGTAAATTTTTAATGGTAATGAGTCAACGTGCAAAGGCCATTCAGAGTATCCTTGACCTTTGGATGCGAAGTAACATCAAGGTATTAATTCATCAACTAAAAACGTAAACAGTCATTAATTTAGAGTTGATATCTATGTTGTAGCTGATGTGCTGAGTCAGATCCTGAAGCCAAGCAAAATGACTATCAGTGCAGAATTTGGATTGATTATTGCTGAACGTGCGAAGGAAATGATACAGAGTAAGCATCTCACATTGGTCAAAATAGGAATTTAATACATGCTGCAAATTGTCTCCCTATTCAAGGATGTACAAATTTAAATATGAAGGAAATGATCAAACTTAAAACATTTGGAAGCGATAAGGGAGTGGATTTGGCACGTTAGGAGCGTCTTCGTCGGTATGATCAACTCATAGAACAGTACGTTGAAGTCTACCAGAGCCATAGACTTAAGAGATTGGCATAGAAAAAGGATGAGACAAGTCGATTAGCTGAGGAACTTTCAAGTTCTCTCGCATTCATCTTTAAGAAGATATTCGGTAGTGAATACGAACTCTGATTCTAATAAAGTGCTGTTTATTTAATATTATTTTATGCCACAAATTAAGAGTAAGCTTAGAACAAGATTATATAAGCAGAGAATCATTTTGGCAAGTAGTTATCGACGTTGACTATTTTTTATCGTACAGTGACATTCCTTTTCTGTTGGCACTCTGCAGTATCATCAAGGAACTTTTTATGAAGCTTTTCTTCGATTATTTGCAAGGGATTATCTGGATTTATTTGATGATCGAAGATATAAACAGTTTATTTTTATGTCTAATACTGGATGTTCAAACGAAAGATAGTTTAATTTTCTGCTTGGATGCGGTCGAATGTATAATCAGATGATCCAAGTAGTAATGTTGAGACAAGTGGACTATAGTGCATGATAAGTATGGGCTTTTTTGTTTTGGATGCAATTTCTTTCTCCCTTCTAATTCTTTAAATGGAAATAGTTTTTTCCTGTGCGAAATAAATAAATATGGGACTGGTTCGTGAATCAAGATGTTTAAAATTCTCGAACTACGATTGAAAATTTGGAGCTATTACCTTAAATATGGACACATACAAAGGATACCAGTATTATACTCTCATATTTTAGAGCAGACTCAATCCTCTTTGCTACACCTCTTGATATGGTTTTAGAACTTAATTTAAAATATAGAGTTCGTTAAGTTTGGTTTATTTTTGTAACGAGTAAAACTTACTCTCGAGAAAATCCCTTTGTTTTTTATTTTATAAAGGGTTCTTCAGTTTTTATATTAAAATGATTTCGGGAATGCATCTTTGGGTTGCCCAGTCATTTGAGTTCAAAGCAATATATCCATGTTCTTCAATATCAATGTTCATTAATTTTGGTCTTTTGATGTAATAATTATGGCAAAGATCGGCTAAAGTCATTTGATAAACTAATTGCTCTTTGGGCTTTATGCTGATATCATTCATACTCTTTAAAAGCTATGCATTAATTGAAGCAGAACTGTCTTCGTTATACTCTACCAGAGTAGCATATCCACCTGTCTGGTTTGTAATGGCTAAATTTAAATTGATCTGATTTGATCGACTGAGGATAAAATTTTGAAGTCTCCCCTGATCAGCTTCTACATTGATACCTCTCCAACTGATAAGTCCTATTGTGTTCGAAGCATAGATTGGGTCATATGCTCCTAAATCGACATAAAATCCATTCTTAGTCTCATGAAAGTAGCTAAACAAGTAACTGGACTATTTTTAAGTTGAATAACTAATGAAAAGCGATTTCGTTTGTCCGCTAACGATGAGTATCAAGCATAAGATTAGAGTGACAATCATAATAATTCGAATATTAATATAACTTTGATTATAGAAAGAAAGGCAAAACATAAATCTTAAAAATTTGCTGCTAATACATAAAACATCAAAGATCATTGAGCATATCTAGCGAAAATGACACCCAGACCAACTAAAACCCCAGTAAACCATTTCATATTGGTATTTTTAAGTGGACAATTTTATAATTTTGGTTCTTATCCATCCATCAAAATATTTCTGTCTTCAGGTTCATCATCCTTCATCCTCTCATTTAATTTTTATGTATACTTGATATTAAAATCGATTTGACCACTGAAATAGGCCCTTAATATATAATCCAAACAAGTCCTTGGAAATTTATTGAGAATGGTTTCAGTGACATCCGTTAAAAATATACTTTCAATATTAAATCTCTAGGGTTAGTAGTTCCTAAAAATCCTCTAATACCCTCTATTGACCACAAATATTGATAAATTGATGAATTCCTCAAACGCACGGTTTGTATGCTCATTTTTTGTGAGTTACTCGATATTTGGCAAGGTAAAATTTTATTCGTATTAACTATCGAGGAGATTAAACCAAGATTTGTAGAGTTTAGTAAAATTTTGCTTGCGCAGCATGTACTCGCCAAAGTCATATTGACTCAGCGCAATATCTGCCAATAATTAAATTAAACCCTATTTTTAGAGAACTACGTCTTCGCAGCATAAAATGGGTAAGACATAACCCATAACTTTTTTCTATGGAGATTTTTTAACCATATAGGCATATCCATACTCTTTGAGAATTGAAATGAGAGTTGCATTGAGAAATGTAAATCTTTCGGATATGACAACAACGAAAGGTTTGTCACGGGTTATTATGATTGTACGTTTGGTTCCTTTGAGTTACGGGGGGAAATGCTGGTGATCGATTATCATGATATATAATATTTCTGGCTGTGAGATGATTCAATAATATAAACTATCATATCGAAGCAACACTGTTTTAGAATGCACTCAAAGAGGGATATTGTATTATTTAAACAGTAATCTAACGTAAAGAATATAAGAGAGAATAGTTAAAAACTAGTAAAGTAGTTAAATCGGGAATATGACTTGATAAATTGGAGGATAGCTTGGAAGCCCTATTAATTTCTTTCACATATAATATATAATATAAAATAATAAGATGCCTTGTGAACCTGTTGAAATAATGAAAGATGATTTGTTTAAATTAATTACAAAATAATAATGCAAAGACATTAAATGATTAAAATTCAAATAAATTTGTTTGAAATACAGATAATATTACCAAAACTTAGAATCAGAAAGAGGAAATTAATTTGACTCGACATAAGCACCTTTAGAATCAATCACTCTCTTCAAACCTTATAATTTATAGAATGCGGACCTCAAAGATAATACATCAGCAAAATAGCAAACGATTACTCAGTTGAATTCTAGTTGACACCCATCGAAATTAGAATGATATTCTTCTCAATAATTTCAACTAAGCTATTTTTGCCTCCATTTCTCTTTTTCTGGAATAAAGATATATTATCAATAAATAAGCATTAATAATGTAAGGCCCAAGTCCCCGCATCGTCAAAGAATCAAAAACCATCCAGAGTGATCCTGTACCAGGAATCTCTTTCCAATCAGATCCCACTAACTACAAACATTTCTTCATTCTATTGCAAGGTATATCAACAATAACACAGGTCCCTAGGGAACTTGCTACGAAGGAGGAAAATTCAGAGCAGAATTACTGTTACCTGATGATTACCCTATGTCTCCTCCAAAAGTTGTCTTCGATACTAAAATATACCACCCAAATATTGGTACAGCCGCTTTAATAAAGATAATTTAGGTAGAATTTGCCTTGATATTTTGAAAAAGAACTGGTCACCAGCTCTGCAAATGAAATCAGTTTTACTGTCAATTCAAAGCTTGTTGGCAGAACCAAACCCAGACGATCCCCTTAACAATTAAGCGGCTTCCGAATGGAAAGCAAATAAGAAATTAGCAGAGTCACGCGCCAGAGAATTCACTCTAAAATATGCGAAATGATGTTGTCATAAATGACTCTGAAATATAAAATAATGTGGTTTATTTGAATTCAACTTGTTTTGTTAATAAATATAACTTAATGGACAAACAGCAAAAGCTGGAATACCAAAACAAAATCTAAAATTATCTCACAAAGGAACACATCTACGATTTGTTTTAAGATCTTCTTAAAAATCTTATCATTCGACAACCTGATGATCCCATCTCGTTCATGATTGACAAATTGAATAATCCTTAAAGTAACTTTTTATCGAGTTAGGCAAGAAAATATTCATTATTGGACCGCCTGGATTCAAAGTCAGAGAGTTTGCTCTTCAAGTAGCAGATCACTATAAGTTTACGGCCATATCAGTCGGCGATCTATTAAAGAAGGAAGTGTCAAAGAAGCAATAATTAGGGTAACTAATCGAATCCTATTTCAAGCACTACACAATTGTAAAGGATGAGATTGTTACAAAAATGGTGAAAAAGTAGATAGAAAGCATCCAAAAATAAAAAAAGAGTTTCATCCTTTCCGGTTTTCCCAGGACAAGAGTGCAAGGCTTGGGCATGCAGAGAGATGGCATCTTTCCTGATGCATTTATTATCCTCAACATGCCCTATGAAAAGATTCTGCACTTCTGCGAGTACCTCCTAAAATATTTAGATAAAAATTTAAATCATATTAAAAGATAATCGACAAGAGCATCGTTACAAATCGGGCTGTTCATATTGCCAATCACGCACAAGACTATTTGCTAAACATTAAGCAGATTAAGGAAATATATCCCAATAACTACTTTTAGATTGACTGCACCTCTGCGAATCGGGAAGAAATTCTGGAAGATATCGCACGGCTGCTTAAATTTAAAATAAAAGCGAGGAGACCTAAAAGACCGGCAAGTATTTTGGTCCTCGGAGGAAGCAGAGAGAATAGAATCATTGTATGCAAAAAATTGGCTCGAAGATATGGATTTGCTCTTGTTATGGCGAGAGAGCAGCTGAGTGATCAAATTGCCAAAAACACAGAAGTCGGTAGGCTTGTACTCGACAATATTAAAAGAAAAACTTTAGTGAAAGACTCTATCATGAATGGCCTTATACAAAGCAGACTCAGCCAAGTAGATGCTCAGATGCAAGGATTTGTGCTGTAGGGATATCCCAGAACTGAGGGGCAAGCGGTTTCTCTGAAAGACTCCTACATTCAGCCAAGTCTGATAGCAATTCTTGAAGGCGACAATACTACTCCTGTTGAAGTAATGAAGCTCATAAACTAAAAGCACCAGAATGTTATTTTAAAGATTAACGACGGCATAAGTCAGGAGCAAGCGTATTAAAAAATATGCTTCCATCTTGAGAATAATTGATGATATCATTAATCTTGTATTTGAAATAACAAAAAATTAAAATCATCAATAGATATAAGGCCTTAAAGCTTATTTCCTGGAGCCGAAGGTGTATACTTCTGGTTTCTTAGAGCTCACAGTAGGAGTCTCTTGCACATTTTTAAGATTGTATGGATAAGATGTATTGGTCAATTCCTGAAATATCTTTTTTTCATCCTTTTCAATGTCCATTTCATTGTTAAAATAGGGGTGGTTTAGGGCACCTTCCGCTGATATTCTTTTGCGCGGATCTTTTTCTAACATTTTTGCGAGGAGGTCCATCACTAAAGGATTTAATTTTTGATGCATTGACTTTCCTAAATTAATATCACAAGCTCTATTTTGATTTAAGATTTCGTTGTATTTTTTGCCTTCAAAAATAGAGCAACCAAAGATGAGGTAATGAAAGATAATACCAGCTGAAAACACATCGCTGATTGGCTCACTCTTAGTTGACATATCTCTGATATTAATTATTTCGGGAGCAACGAATCCAGGAGTACCGCATCTGACAAACAGATATTTCTCTTCATCGGCATAGGTAGCCAATCCAAAGTCGCAGATAGCCAAATCGCATGAATCTCCCTTTCGGAACATTATATTTTCAGGCTTGAGGTCACGATGAATTATTCTGTGATTGGCGAGATGACTGAGTCCACGCAATATATTTTGAATTATTTCACGAATTTAGCCAGTGGATAATTTTTTACCACTTTTCAGCATTTCATTTAGCTGAGTGCCTTATAGATATTCCAAAATGACATAAATTGAGTTTTCTGTCTCATAGACACCCTCCAGTCTCATAAGATTCGAGTGATTGACCCTTCTCATGAGTTTAATTTCGTTTTAAAGAGAATCTCTTCCCTTATCTCCTGCGTATTGTTTTTCTTTGGAAAAGGCTTTGACAGCCACCATTTGATGATCTCTCAGTCTTTCTGCAAGATATACAGTTGCAAAGGCTCCCTTACCAATTTTTCTTTTGGCCTTAAAAAGTTTATGAAAGTTTCTTTGGTTAATTTTCTTTTCCAAATTCAAGCTCCATGTTTATGCGATAGATGGATGTGGCGCATAAAATATGACTTGCTCGTCGCAATTTTCTCTTTCTAATTTAATGGCAATTGGTATTCCAATAGACTATTTATCTTGCTAAGGTTGGTAAATCATTTCAAACTTAACTTCGAAGTCAAGTTTGCAGAAATGGGTGGGTGTTCTTTGATTGATGCTGTCAAAGAGGATGACATAGTTGTCAGTGAGTGCTAATTGGACGTCGACATTATTGGCAGTAAAATTGTTTCTAAGGTGTGGGCGTGCTAATTCTTCGATGAGGTTCACCATTCCAGAATATACTTCCTCAAATAGGTGTGCTGACGATTGAATCATTTAGAAGATGTTTATTTCTTAATTATAATTCTAAAGAATGTTCGATTGTATATTAGAAGGATAATAAATTTATTTCTTTCAACCATTCAAAATTACAGATAAAAATTGTGACGGGGAGATAAAGTACTGGGGATGCTCTCGGGCATTCCTATATTAGTTGATGGAGTTGTATAATGGAGATTGCTGCCCATCAATATTTTTGGCGAGATTGACTTTGATATATTTTTTGGACTGTTTAGATGAATATAAATGCAATTTGTTCTAAAAAATGTCGTAGTGATCTGATTAGGCTTCATCTAACATCCTTTTATCGAATGATAGAAAATTCTTAAATTCTATATTTAGAAAGTGAAAAAGAACATACAGAACATACAGAACAAATCTAATATCAATATCTAATAATAAAAAATGAGCTTGATCTTCCCCAAGGAGATAAAATAGAAAATATATACAATAAAAGAAGGAGGTTAAGATGACTTGACTCATCAAAATGAATTTATTTCATATTTTATTTTTGCCATCAATTAGATATTAGGAATTAATATTTATCTTGATTTTCTCAATTTTATAGTTAGCTTAGCTATTGTATTCGCTAATAGGTCTTATCAATTAGTTACAAACTTATTTTATTGTAATTGGCCGCGGACTTATACTTTATTTATAATATGATCTCCAGTCATGAAAACTGTTTCCTAAAGGGTATGTGGGATAGGTGAAGCTAAATAAAGATTAATATCTTAATTCTATAATTTAATTGTATATCCACATGAAATAATAAGCAGGATTCATATGGTAACCTAACAAGTACTACCGTTCACGTCCCTCCCTTTACTAATCGCTGGTTATAGGCAACTACTTGCTCGATATTGACGGCACCCTTCTTTTCATCTATGAACTCAACGGCATTGTCTTCAAAAAGTCAATTGAAGTGCTGAATAAGGATGAACAGTTTTGCGCTAAAATCAAAGCGGTTAACAACAAACACGTTGTTGTCTTCGGCATGTATAAATTCAGCATTGTTTCCATCGAGGAGTTTAAGGTTATCGAGACAGTTGAGATTCCAGCCATGATCTAAAATGTGGAGGCAAGAAATAATTACATCAGCATTCTCACTTCTGATTAGTAAGGATAAAACAAAGTACTCTACTGCTGGAAAATTGGTTAGGAAGGGTCAGTGGAGAAGAAATACTAACCTGTCGATGTTACACTGCCCGACTACGAGGAGTGCAGTGATGACCGACTGTAATTGGCCACAATTGAGTCTATCGATCACAATCCAAAAATTTATCTCTTCTGGAAAAATACAAACAACATGGTGGAGGTTGATCCTTTGCGAAACCTCGAAGAGAGATATAATCGAATTAAATAGCTTACGTTTGTGACTGATATCGATGGCGATCTCTATAGCGAGATCAGTTCAAACAAGATCACCCTCTGTTCTAAAAAAGGAGGAAAATAAATTGGTTCCTTTACCAACTAAAAGTAGATTTTTAACAAAGTGATCTGCAAAAATGGGGAACCGAATGATTACTACAGTATTTCGAACCAGGGAGTTAAAAGATGGAGATTGTAAACTAATGTCTAACCTGTCTTCTATGCTGAATCAGACAATTATCAGGTTGAAAGTCTATATCTCACTTCTGATGGATAACTTGTTGGCATTAACATGGAAAAGAAGATTGTGGTCTGCTGGAAAACAGAGAAAGATGTGACTATTCATAATTTTCCTAATGAAATTATACGAAAAGTGCTGAGAGTTAATGATACACAGGTCTGTCTGATGTTAGAGGCCACGATAAGTCGCGAAGTGTAGAATTAATACCAAGTTTAAAAACATAACAAGATGGAGATCTATGACTTCGAAAAAGATAGAGAAGTGGCCAAGAAAGCAGTTCTAAAGCTATAATATAAGATTGATATCGACTCCTCCATAGTCGGAAGCGACGGAAGCATTCTTTTTATTCTCAACGAAGACTCGAACAATGATTTAAAAAAGCATATCTTCAAGTGGAGTCCCTTTACTGAAGACAAAAAGGAAGTTAAAAAGAGAGAAATCATCGGAGGAAAGAATTTTGATTCGATAAAGCTCTACCCTTTCGATCGAATCATCACCTTTAAAAAAGCGAAAGAGATGGAAATGTACGATCCATTTGGGAAAGCCCCAATCCCGAAATCGCAAGTGACACTATTTGACTGCAATGCTAAGAAAATTGGTGAATATGAGCTATCAGCAGACATAAAACAGCTTTAACTAAGTAAGAATAACCAACTATATGCTTTGGGAAAAGACAAATTTTCCATTTATGAAATTAACTCAAATTCCAAAAACAGACTTTAAAAGATTCATTAATTGGAAATAACTGTGTCCTTTGTTTATCCGTTTGACAGTTACATCATTATGAAGAAGGAGAGCTGTATGCTGGTTTATGATCGAGACTTTGAGTTGTTAATGAAGGAGGATGAGGATGAAGAGATCCAAGATTATCGCATCATGAAGGTTGACGAAAAGAGGTTCATTTTGGGCAACAAAAAAGAATTCAGCTTATGGGACCTAGAAAAGGAAGAGAAACAGACCCTGAAACTGGAGGGATGGGCTCCAAACCTGACATAGCTGATGGGGAATAGATACCTGTTAATAGCGGACAAATGGATCAGATCCTATGATTTTTAATTGCTCAGGCAATGAGGATTAATTATCAATTTATGCTGTATTTAACTGCTTTTTGACTTTAATGGTGTCAGTATATTAATTTTTTGAAGAGCTTCGATATATGCATCCACAATATTGATCAACAAATAATAAAATTGATAAACTTAGATAAGAGATTTAAAACTTTACCATATTAATCAAAATGGCTGGAATTTTATTTTTTAATAAACTGCGCGCTTATGGTGAAATGAAAAATGAAAGTATAAGTAAGTACATTCATTCATGATAATAAGAATATATGAAAGAGATAATTTAATAACATTTTGGAGAAAACTTGTGCAATCATAAAATAATATTTTTACTCTATAAAGTATTTTGGAGAAGCTCATTCATTTTTGTTAGCCCAGTAATCAGCAAACTTAGAATAATCTGTTGACCTTTCAATCTACTTGAATAAATAATTACAGTTCAAAGTCTGCACTTTGATTTTTATCAGTTTAACTTTCAATCTTAAGTTAACTGATAGATTTATTCAGATCCTATAATTTTTATGATATATTTTTTACGTTAGGTACCGTTTTAGCTGTTTTAAGTTATTCATATTCCCTCTTCATGTTGGCAATGGTCTCTTCCAATCGAATAATTCTTTTTCGTTGCAGTTCTTGATGGGTTTCACTATTCTTGCTGATGTTTCTTTGTGATATGAGCTGCATATTTGTGAGATTAGCATCATTTTTTACTTGCTCAAGTTCTTCTTTTAATTGAGCATTTTACAACTGTAGATTTTGTATATCATCAGGAGGATAAAACTAGAAAGCTTCGTTCAGTTAGTTGTCCATAAAAAGTATAATTGTATTTATTTAATTATGAATCTATTAGATTAAAGAGTTAAAATCCAATTTAAAATAAGAGGATAAATAAAAATTAATTCAATTATCTATCTTAATTGCTCAAAACATTGAGGATGAACTATTAATTTTTATATATTATTATTATCCGCTGATTTTTAAACAGCTGATTCTGCTAATTATACAAATCAATAAAAGAGCGTCTTAATTTAGACAAACATCAAATACCGTCCAATTCTTATCAATAAATGAATAACCTATGAATATGCGATTCATTGGAGTGAATCAATTATCCTATCTATCATTCTATCAAGCTGGCATTGCTCATTTCATCAATCATATTTTACGATATGGCTCCCATGATGTTCAGGAATGCAATTCTTTCCTTCCAATCGTATTGCTGTTTGAGATATGAAAGAATCTGATCAACCTATTTTTTATGTTTATTCGGGAACACTAGCTTGGACTCGTCATCATCCAAATCAAAGCTTTCATCTTTTTATTTTTATACTTCGACTGGTTTTTAATATTCAACTGGATGAATCTTAGGAACACGATTTATAGCTTTTCTAGTCTCTTCTTCCAGTTCCTTACATCTGTTTCTTAATTCTAAATGGCTTTTATTTGCTTCTTTAATCTGTGAATCCAATGATCTCACTTTTTTATTTGATTAACTCAACTGGGATTCAAAGACGCTGTTCTTTTTCTACAGTTCGTCGATTTTAGCCTTAAGTTGAGTTCTAAATTATTTTTATTTTACCTTTATTTAATTAAATCAGCATTTTTTCCCTAGAGGGTAGAGTCAGTCTTTTTGCTGAGAGTGGAAGCAGCAGAAATTGTGGATTTTTATAACTGTTTCCTTAGTGTTGAAGCTTATGAATTCCGTGCAGCAAGTTAATTCTTTTGTAACTCTAATCTTTCATTTAATCTTAATATCAGCAGAAGTACTCAGATATATTAGCGTTTTTACGTTGATTGTCTTTTTGGAGAAGATTATTTTCATTTCTCATTTCACTAATTAGCATCTCCTGCTATTCAGCTTTTTCTTTGAATCTTAATCATTCAATAATTACTCTTCAATTATTGCACTCTGATTTTAAGCATTGATTTTGTAGCTTTAAATTTCAGTCTGTAGCGCGCTGATAGTTTAGTTAAGTGCTTCTAATCTTCCAACAGAAATGGTATTTTGAGTGACATTTATAGTGCTGGTTGCTGGTTTGGTTGTTCTAAGTTATTCATATTATCTCTTCATGTTGGCAATGGTTTCCTCCAATCGAATAATTCTTTTTCGTTGCAGTTCTTGATGGTTTTCACTATTCTTGTTGATGTTTCGTTGGGACACGAGTTGCATATTTTTGAGATTGGCATCATTTTTTACTTGCTCAAGTTCTTGCTTTAATTGACCAATTTAGGCTCGGAGGCTTTCTACATTGTCACTTTGTATCATGGAAAGATCCTCAATGTCAAGCATGTTCTATAAATCTGGAGTTTAGTTGGGGTTGGTCATAAATAGTATGATTTAATTATTAGGATTCAAGAGAGAAAAATAAATTTATAAAGATAATTCAATTAAAATCTAATAAACCAATAAAAATACCGAAATTGAATTTTTCATTACCTTTCGCACACGCTAAATTTATTTATAATTGTAAGATAAAGAGGTAACTTAAAAAAGCAATAATTATATATAATGAAAAATGGCTGCTCCCTTCTATTGATAATTTGCAATTATTTATCAACTGTCAATATAAAAAATGATTTAGTGTAAAAATAATAGTAAATTCGCATAAATTTATTGAGGATGTAATATCAAGAAAGTTTGAAGAAGAACCAAAGCATGATATCAACTCACCACATGAGTTGTAACCAATCAAAAGCTTCTAACTTTTACTCAGATTATAGACCTAATAAGACCTCTCTCCTCAATTATTCCCACATTCCAATGCTAAAAGACATTCCTCGATGGAATCAATCATCATCAACGTGGAGACATTCTGCGCATAAATATAGCTTTTCGAAAGATAGTAGGTTCAAAGAGGACTCTTTAAATTATAGTGATATCATTTAACCTCAAATTCCATCTTTTCTATCTTCCAAAAGTTGTACTTTTGGCAAAGGAACAAGAAAACCTATTTCCGATGTCGTATTAAGAAACGCGAAAGAAAAACCAGGACCAGATCGCTATGACATGGAAATAACTGATGAATAACCTAGACAAGCTTCAAAGGGAAAAGTATTTGGACTTAGTTGGAAATCATACGAAAAGAATTTTATAAGACACAGAAGCGACGTTTATGCTGAATTTCAAACAGAATCCAATCCACCAGCTCAATACTAAGGTATAAATATTGATATTAAGTCAGATAAGTGCCAGGGAAAGATCAAAAACATTTTTCAGCCTATGGGAGATTAAAAATGTACTCAGATAGAATGGCTGACACCAAAAATTGGGTGCCAGGGCCGCATCATAAGGTCAACGATCGCCATCTCTATGGGACTTCTGGGTTAAATGATCGAAATTTTTCATTTGGAGAAAGGATAGACTTATCAAAACCAGCTAATGACCATCCTGCTGCTATTTATCAAATTCCAGGTTTTTGCGACAGATTTACCAGGATCAGTCGTAAAAATAAAAAAATGGTTTCTACGCGAGCCTGATATGATTGATTTCTTTATTATTTTTATGATAGATCATTATTATTGAGAAGGAATTAGTTGATAAAAAATATTTATAAAACATTGTATTCAGCTCATTTCTTTAGCATAGTTAAGATTTTAGTGCGAAGCTCATTCAGCTCGGTAAGTTTTTATTTGCATCTCTTCTTTAGCTAATTCATTTTTTAACATTTTTTATTGAATTCAATCAAAGTATGAGTACCTGTGATTGGCCTCCAGCTACTCAGTACTTTCGCTGTTTCTCCTTCAACTCTCAGAACTGAGCTTTCTCCTTCTTAAATAAAGTTGCATGGAATACTCCCCAATTATTTCCAAATTTGAGCGTTTTTTTACAGAATAACTCTTCTATCAAAGGCACGATTTTCACTGTAAATTGATTTATTGACCTTGGTGGAAAGAGTTTGAGCTAATTGTTTTTGCTCCACAATTTGGCTCATTAACTTTTGAGGATTTATACCCTATGTTTATTCGGCAGCACGTAAAGATAGAATTTTTTTACGGTATCGTTAGATATATATACGGAATATTTGTTTGAGAGCATTTAACTAACTTTGTGATTTTATTGGAGGCTCAACAACTGTGGTAGTCTCATTGAAGGGAAATACGTAAAATTTGTTAATATCGTTTTACGAAAGGACACTCGAGCTATTATTGATTGCAATTTGAATGAGTCTTTATCTTTTAGAGTATTTTTAAATATAAAGTGCTCTTAAACTAAGTTAGGCCAATATTCTCAGAAATTCAAGCAGAGTTGCAATGTTGGTTTCGCCCATTATTACAATTTTACTGAGGATAATATTTTTTGGAATAGTTCCTTGAGCCTAAATCTTCTGTAAAAGTTTGAAAAATGTTTTTTTAAACTAAATTTGTTCATTTACACCGCGAGGAGGATACCACATCATCAGTTCACCTATTTACTATGAACTTACTAAAGATTTCATGCATAGTTGAATGATAAAAAAAAATTGCTTAGAGTTTGTTGGGTTGCCTTGACTTTTTATAAAAATATCTCCATTTAATGAACACTTTGTCTATTTTTCGAACATTTAATCAGTTACTCCGAGAAGTCTCAAAGATCGCCTGAGACTTTATTCATTAGTGATATTAGGAAACTGAGGAGTTTTATTTTTTAGTACTGACTTAGAAGATGGTTTCGATTCCACTTTAGAGTTAGTGCCTTTTTTCATTTAATTTTAAATTATACAATATTTATAGTCTTGCCCAATCTTTTGATTACTCAATCTAAAAAAGCTTATTATTAATCCTTTCCGAGAAATTTCTTCGGTAAATACTTGCCTTCCTTGATAGCTGAGAGAAATTCCTAGAAAAGTCAGTGATTCATCCATTCGATTATCTTCAAATAATTGAAGAGTTAAATGTCTTCATTTGCTCATAATTTTGATCAAAATAAATAAAGCCTTATTACTTGGTAAAAATGGATAATTGATTGTTTCTGGAATTATTATTAAATTTATTGCAAGTTGATGTCTTTGTCCATAACAAACAGCGACGCCATTCGCAAGCATCCCTCTAATAACTCCACATCCAAATAAATACATGTGTTTTCTAAATCAAAACGGTTTATCGCCCCTAATCCCGAGTAATTTTATCATTTATCAAGATGTCCGAATGCCTTTTATACCTTTGATAGTCAACTATCTAATAGAAAAGCATCCTTCGGATATGGAGATAAGTCAGACTTCACGAGAACTCTTACTGTCAGCCCCCCTGTGACCAAATACTAAATTAAGAGTTTTATTGAAGTGGGTAAATAAAAGGGAAAAAGCTTTGGATTGAGTCGCGATAAGTTGCCAGATAACTCATACTTAATTCCTCAAATTCAAAAAATACCTGGACCTGGCGCAGTAATACATTAGTTACTCAGTATGAAAATGAAAAAGACAAACTCAAAAATCTCAAATATACCTTAAGACCTAAACCTGTAGATTTCATCGAGGCCAAGCTAACTTATAAAGAGTCTCCCGGACCAGGAGCACATAAATAAGTGGATTTATTACCAAAAAAAGGTCGTTTTTCTGTTGGTAAATACAATGACGCACCTCTTTCTATTATCCATCCTAAGACTGAAAGATTTTCCACTGTCAAGCAGAGTCCAGGTCCTTCCACTTATCGATAGGGAGATTCGATTAATGGAAATGGAGATTATTTACTTTCCCACAGAAAGAGCAATGGAAGAAGAGTCTTCTCTAAGACAGCCAAGTACGGAGATGGATTTTGGCAAACGACTACTACTCCAGGTCCCGGTAGTTACGTTGAAACTTCCGAGTTCGGTCATTATGGGAGCAGTCAATACTACAAGACTTTGGGGAAATGACTCGAATATAACTATAATAATATAATAATTTCTTAATCAAACGATTTATTTTTTACATATGTATTTCTTACAAAGTCATTCTCAATATTGTTGAATCCATAAATGTATTTGTTTTGATCATTAAACGAGTTAAAAGAAAATAATCATAACCCCTTTAAGGAAATTTCTTAAAACACGATCTCTTGTCCTTTATTCATCTTATTCTCCATGTACTCTGATAGTTTTTATAGACCATCACGTACATCATTTACATTTTACTGTGCCAATTTTTTTAGCACTGGAATTAGGTTAAGCAAAGAAATATCCTCCGTATCGCCGACCCAAGTCGATATTACAATGCCGTTTCTGGGTTGAAGTTTGAAATTTGATGCAATATTATCGATTATTATTGATCTACTGAGATCTCGACCTATCATGGAAAGATCTTTTATGCTAACAAAATCTTATATTCGAGTGTGTTATCGATAAAGACGATGAGTTATTCGCTTTTTTTCGTCGATTGAGTCCAAAATATTGTCAGCATACTCTTTTACAGCAGCTGTGAAAATCACAATTTCGTAGTATTTACTCATTTCACTTAAAAATTATTGACAATAGGGACGAATTAGGAAGATACTTTTTGAATTTTGAAATTATCTTGTATGAATGAGGGTTTCATCCATGTCCAAAACTAGAGTATATTTGACTTCCTTTTAACTTGGAGGTAAAAAAGGAGGTTTGGGTTTGTTTGACATTTCTTGAATGGAGCCTGTTAAAATACTATCCTGAGTTATCTACTGGGTACGAGTGAAATAAGCATGAGTGAAACCTCACGAACTTTGTCTATCATCTCTGCCTCTGAGTTATTAAGAATTTCAAATACGAATGTCTTGAGAGACTCAAACCCACAGTTCAGCACAATTGATCGAATTATCTCTGAAATGGCTGCATTATTTTTTGCTATTAGACTCATCCTGTCTTCACTATGCCTGATTTTCCTTCTATCTTCGTTAAATCTGAGAGTATTATAAACATGGAATTGCGAAGCGATTGGAAACTTCTAGACATCAATGATTTCCATTAGTAACTGGATAGTAATATTGTTACATCTAGAATAATAAGGTTGTTTGTGTGAATATAATCGGTGAGGGAGTTGATGAGATATTGAGCCTATTCTTGAATATCTGAATCTGTTCCAAGGATGAGGAATATATAAAATCCTAATTTCTAGAAGAAAAGATTAGTTAGGTAGTCTTTACTTCGAACCAACACATTAGAGATAATGGTAAACGACTATTCATTTGTATTTTCATTGTAAAATTTGCAGAAACCAGCCATTTCTTACTTGACTCTTTCATTCTATATAGTATAATTTGTACAGTTTTGGATATGTAGTATAAAAGTTATTCGATAATGAACATCTTGACAAAGTCCACCTTCTGCAAATCTAAAGCGTACATATAATGAGAAGTTATATTTTTCTACGTGCTCTGCCTTTTTTATGGCCGTTTTAACTTGGTAGGACTGAGATTGATGTTGTTGGCAGAAATGACTGCTGTTTTCATTTTCCCTTGAGAAGTATTGTATTCGACTAAATTGCTAAGCATGTTGAGATGATTTGCCTTTTTGGGCTGTTATGGCGATATGTTTTTGATAAGTAAAAGTTTAGATTATCTCATCTCGTCTTTTTTTGATTCTTTGTGCTCGAGTTCTTCCTCTTTCCGTTGAGTCATCTGGGCGAACTATTTCTCGATCTTATTGATTTTGCTAAAATCAATAAGTACAATATTCTTCTGTCGGGTGATCTTCTCTAATTTAAGGCTTTTGTTGATGGTGTTATTGCTGACCATATTTATTTTTTATTTGATTAGAGGTAATTTCAATCCACCTGTTTTTTTACCTTTTTGATCTTTCATTATAAAGTTTATCTATATAATGATCAACATACCAATTTCATGTATAGAGATATTGTAAGAAATCACGAAAGGGTCAATTACTACAACTTAATAATCATCATGATTAAACTTAACAATATCGAAATTCAAATTTAGCAAAGATAATTTATACTATTGATTTTTTGTGTTGAGTACTTCAGAAATATTGTTCAAAGGTTTATTTATATTACTTAGTGGAAATAAATCAATTTTAATTTGTCAAAATAATTTAATTTAATTCTCAAGAATATTTTATTTTAACACAAATTATGAATTCTTCTGAATTGAGGAATAATCACCACTATAGAAGTTCAAATATTAAATGATAGGACGTATATTTTGCCTTTAGTAATGCTGAAATGCATTATTATTATAATCAGATGTATTAATCTCAATAAATAAATATTATTGAAGATGATATTGCCCTTTTAAAAGCTAGTTTTATAAAATTAGCTAATGATAATCCATGGGTTTATTGATAATTAACATCTTGTTTCATAATAACAAAGAGCAGCCCTTTTTAATCGTTATTATGTACATATATTTCTATTTAAAATATTTCTCCAATTTTACAACAAATTCAATGAATTTATTTTCGAATAATAAAACAAAACAAAGACATTTTGGTTGAACTATTTCAGCGGCATTCTAAGCATTTTTTATATTTGAATAGGTATGTAAATTAAATAGCCGAAATTCCAAAGTATATAAACCAATTTAAAACAGATAATGCTTCCTTAACTAACAAAATTTCCTCGCCTAAAAATGGAAAAACTTGCCAAAAAGTAGATTGACCAAGCAAGTGATTAAATTCTAGGTGATTTGAATTTATATTATAGAAATTAATCATTGATGGAGAAGAAGAGCAATAAAAACGAACACGAGGTTAATATCAAGGATTATGATTATTTAACTATCCTTGGGCAAGGTAATCACGTTAATTATACAGGCTCTTTTGGAGAAGTACGGCTCGTCAAAAAAAAGAATACTAACAAATACTCTTGTGTTAAAATTATGAAGAAGGAGGAACTTATCAAGTCGCAACAAGTTGACCACATCGCTAACTAGTATAAAATTCTTAGTACAACCAACCATAACTTTATAGTAACCCTTTCATCATTCAGGTACATTTTGAAGGAATTGCACAAAATTCCAGAAATCTTTATCTTTTCATGTAATATGTACCTGGTGGTGAATTGTTTACTCATCTGAGAGAAGAAGGAATGTTTTAGCCACACAAGGCAGCGTAATTTTGGTCAAATACAGCTTTTATGCCTCACACATGGTCCTCATCTTTTAATATCTTCATCATAAAAACATCGTCTATCGCGATCTAAAGCCGGAAAACATTCTTATTGACCTTGATGGCTATTTAAAACTTGCTGATTTTGGCTTTGCAAAAGTTATATAAAATAGGACATTTACTCTCTGCGGTACTCCTGAGTACCTTGCGCCTGAAATTTTACAAAATCAAGGCCATGGATTTGGAGTAGACTGGTGGACCTTAGGTGTTCTTATCTACGAGATGATTGCTGGTATTGATCCCTTCGCGGATGACGATCCCCTGACTATCTATCAAAACATTCTCAAAGGAAAACTACATTTCCCGAAGGGATTTGACAATGACGCCAAATCTTTAGTAAAGCATCTCTTAGTTAACGATCTCAGCAAGCGTTATGGCAATTTAAAGAATGGTACTATAATTTCTATATAGGCGCAAATGACATAAAAAGTCATAGATACTTGAATACAATAAACATGTAAAACCTTTTAAATAAAAAAATATCTCCTCCTTATCGACCGGTTGTCAAAAGCGTGACTGATACTTCTAACTTCTCATCATATACTGAGAGTCCCGAAGAGGGAGCTTAAATAAAATCTATCTAAGATCCATTTCTCAAATGGGATTGATATTTATTTATCCACCTATTCTTTATACTTTACCACTTAATTTTTAAAATAGTCCAATCGTTAATTATCAATATGTTCATTTAATTAATGATAGAGATCAATTGATTAGATATGCTCTCGACCATTTATCTTTAATTATATGCTAATATTTATTTGCTTATAAACTATGACAATCACTTCTTTTTGGCAAACCTAGTCTATTCTTGCTTTTTCTTCTCAGCCTTCTTTTATTCCAATGCATCTTTTTTTGTTTTTTTGTTTTTATTTTTGTCGCCACTATCTTCTTCGTCTTTCTCCTCCTCAGAATTTTATTCGTCCTAATTTTAAGGTTAGTCTTCATCCTCTTACTCATCCTCTAAATCAGATGGCTCATCCGGAATATTATCTCTGTGTTTTAGATACTCCTATAAATTGATGGATGAGTGTTCGCTTGACACTTCACCTAAATAACAAATAATCTACCATCATCTTCAATTTCATAGTCCTCTTCATTCACTTCATCCTATCCTTCATACGATCCTTCCGACTATTCCTCCCTCTTTTTTTTTTACCCCTATTTTTTGCCGGACATTATATTTTAAATTATAGGCAATACATGTTAACAATGATTTATTGCAATCAAGTCAGTCAAAAAAAACATCAATGATCAACCATATATCTTTTTAACCTAATCATTGGTGAAATAGGCATATTATTTAACAAACATTCCATTCGCTTTTATTCGAAGTTTTGTTTGCTTTGCTTTTTCATATCGGATCTACCAAATATATCTCCCATTAGTATCAAAGGAATTGATTTTTATTAAAATGTAGTATCCGTTTATTGAGCCTCAGTTTTGTATCTCATACCCCTTTGAGTTTTACTCTGCCTGTTAGTTATATAAGAGGCTCGAAAACTGTTGAGATCTTTCAAAGGTTCATTTGCATTATTAAGAAACAATCTCGATCTAGTCCGTTCATAGTTCCTTTGCATTGTTCTATCCATCTCAAATATTTTTTTAGGAAAAATATTCCTACTAAGTCTTTTTGTAAATTTTGGAGTACTAAAGTATTGCCGATTTTCTGTTGCATTTAATGATAATCGATTGATAGATAGTTTTTTCAGACCCTCCCTAAAAACATTTGTATCAATTCTCTTGAGATGATTTGTACCCTCTTCTTTATTTTTATCCTCCACTAAAGTATCAGTTTCGTGGGTTTTAACAGATTATAAACCATTAGATTCTTCTGATTGGGTGTTCCTTTTTTTATTATGGATAATGATGTTCTAGAGATGTTGAAGCAAAAATTAAAGATCATCCTTGGCGAATTGTTTATCGATTTACTTCATTACGTGGCTAAAAAATTATTATTTTTATAGCTTAGCCTCTATTTACTTGGTGATTTTATTCTTGGTATCTGTCCTTTATCTTTTGATCTTGCTATTCCTCGGTTTCGTGGTGACTTTCATCTTTATTCTTTCTATAATTATCGAAATATATTCGAAATTAAGTCACAAAGCACATTTTATGAGTAATTTAAAGTAACAAAATAAAAAGTAAATGAGTAGTTTAAAAAGATGAAGGCAAATTATTTTATCATATTTGTCTGGTCATTCTATTATATTTTCTATGAGAATTTCATTTTATTATTTATAGCTTATTGTAAAGAGATGCAAATAAAATCAATTGTATGCGACTTTATGGAAAGAGTTTCAATGTCGGATTAACTTTACAGCTTTAATTTTGACATTCAATAGGCATGATTATTTTATAGAGATGAAAGACGAACAGTGGGTTCTCTCCAAGCAGATTGATGAGATCACAACTTAGTGTTTACTCAATAACAATTTTAGCTGAAACAGTCAGAATTTAATCAATATTTATCATCGTTTTTATTTAATTTCTATGCATACAGTAAGTTAATCAAAGTAATATTAATTTCAACATTATGTAGATAGACCACTCAATCGAAGTATTTAGACTCAAGAAACTCTTCCATCGGTTATAAACCGCTAAGATTAGCGGTAGCGTTGTAACTATCATCATTCCTCCTCGTAAAAATGTGGCTGAAATAACCAAGCTACTCACTGATGAACAGAGCAAGGCTTCCTCCATCAAGGACAAAAGCAACAAAAACGCAGTCATCTAAGCTCAAGTATCAGCGAGGGAAAGACTAAAAATGTACCAGAAAGCTCCTGATAATGGCTTGGTGGTTCTCTGCGGTAAGATTATGGATGAAAACTCTACCAGTGAGAAGAAGCTTATTTGTGACTTCGAACCCTTCAAACCCATCAACCTCTCAATATACTATTGCGATTCCAAATTTTATCTTGATGAACTTAAGAGAGAGTTATTGATCACTTAGCCTCCTTTTGGATTCATTATAGTTGATGGTTCTGGAGCCCTCTATGCTACTCTTCAAGGTAACGCCCGACAAATTTTAAACAAATTTACAGTGGAACTTCCCAAAAAGCATAACAAAGGTGGACAGTCTTCAGTTCGTTTTGCTCGTCTTAGAGAGTAAAAAAGACACAACTACCTCAGAAAGGTCTGCGAGGTGGCAGTTCAAACCTTCATCACTGATAACAGGTGCAATGTAACTGGATTGGTCCTCGCTGGTAGTGCAGATTTCAAGAATGATTTGAACAGAACTGACATGTTCGATCCCAGATTGCAAACAAAAGTCGTGAACATCGTCGATGTGTCATATGGATTTGAAAATGGTCTGAACCAAGCTATATAAAAATCAGTCGAGGCCCTTCTCAATGTAAAGTTTATCAAATAAAAAAAGCTAATTTCCTCTTTCTTTGATCACATTGCTTTGGGAGATGGAATGGTGATCTATGGTGTTCAAGATACAATGAAACTTATCGAATCTGGAGGTGTGGGATTGATTGTCTGCTTTGAAGATTTGGACTACATCAGAATTAAACTCAAAAACAGTGAAACTGGAACCATATCGACCATTTATGTCAAGCCCTAAAATGCTACGAATCCCGACCTATTTAAAGATAAAGAAACTGGAGTTGTGTTGGAACCCGTTGATGAAGAAAATGAGCCCACCAGTCTCCCAGAATGGCTTTCGGTTCACTACAAAGACTATGGATGTGACATCTAATTCGTTACTGACAAGTCTCCCGAAGGCACTCAATTTTTGAAGGGATTCTCAGGACTCGGTGGATTTTTGAGATACAAAATTGAATTTGAGCATTTGCTTAGCGAAGCACAGGAGTACTAAGAGGAAGAAGATGACTTTATTTGATATCTATATTTACATGATCATCAATCCTTTATCAACATCACAACTTTGATGGAAAAAGTGTAAATTAGAGTATAATTGATGTAAATAAGAGAATTACATGAGCTGGTAAACTGCTCTTAGCATAATAATTATAACTTATTTATCATCATGAATTTTGCATTAGAGCTTTGACTTCTTCGATCAGTTTTGTTTTGGCTTCGATATCTCTCTAAATTTCTTCGATGAGATATAAACTCAAATGAGATTGGCCGTCATTTTGTTGAGAGCGAGCATATATCCCGAATAGTTTTAAAAGAATAAGTTTCTATTCCTCGATACTTAATTTTTCTGCCATTTTTTACTCAGTAGTCTAATTCAGTTTTGACATAACACTTTCTCTCGATCGACTGAGGTGACTGTCGCTCCTCTGCCTGGTTAAAAAGGCAGAATCTGACATATTTCTTATCAATTTGGGCAGGACAACTTTTTCCTTCAAATAGCAGCTAGCGAAGGACTACCTCAATTGGCCTTTGATTATATGAGTTTGCTGTTCCACTATTTTTTGAATTTGTTTGCATTCCTGCTGTTTTTCTGCCACGCTTCGTTCTAAAGACTATTTGATCCTTTTATAGGTCTCTTCTAGTTTGGTCAACTCGTTAATTTCAAGATGCAGAGGACCATTGGCCGATTTGATTGGATCTTTCTTCTCTTCTAATTTAGTTTCCAACTCTATTTTCCTCTTGGCCAGTTGGGTTCTAATCATATTAAGTTTTTGCTCTTTCAAATAGGTTCTATAATTTTCTTTTTCGCAAATAGTTTCAATACGGGGACTCAACTCTTCAATGTATTTTTGATATTTGGTTGCCATCTTATGATAGTCTTCAATTCGTGGTGAAGTATAGCTGATGCCTTTTTTAGCAACATTGGTTTCGCTGTTGGAATTTTTCGTTTTGAGAAGTGGATTTAATTCCATCAAAAAGGAAGTTTTATTATATAGAAAATAAATAGAAATGTTCTTTTTCTCAATGCAGATGTTTACGATATTTATTTGATCACAAAAAAAGAAATTAAATATTAAATATTTTCTAATAGTGTGGAAGGAGTTGCCATCTGGCTGCATTAGGTTTAGTGTAAAATTATTACCTAAAACAGGTTTCAATGATAGAAAACTATGAGCAATCAACGAAGAAATAAAGAAGCACATTCAATAAATTCCATCTTTGGTATTAAAATCAGGAGTAAAGACAGAGGAATATTATTTTACTTGAGTAAGCGCATAAATAAACATACTCAAAGACCAAAACAGTGAGATTAAAACTTAAACACGGTCTTTTGACATTTGTCGCTGAATAGTTCTATCCTTTGACAGCCGTCAACTACATAGGGCACCAAACAAGCTAGTCCGATTAGCAGAAACAGCAAACAGATACACGTAAGTGCTTTGGAAGAGTAGTTGGCAGCGAGTAAGGTCTAACAATGAGGACATATTCTAGTCTTTAAATATCCTAATCTACATTCTATGCCTAACTCATTTACAACTTTTTCGGCAATAATTATTATTATAATATTTGATATGATATTTTAAATATTTGCATAAAGAAATGCTACGGAACACAATAAAGTTTGTTTGTATGTTTATTTTTATAAATATTTAACAATTAAAAAGCTGTACTCTTACGATTTACATAATGCAAATGTCAAAGGGTAGCAACAAATAAGAAGAAACACTTTTAATTATCAAACAATACAGGACTTTATTAGACAAACATAATTGCCTTATCGATTAGTAGTTTTTAACTGAAGTCTAATGGAGTGAATTGTCACTATAAAATGATGAAAACCGATAATAGTTAGTTATTGATCATTTTAAAAAAGACATCATTTTACAGTATTCATTTTATAATTAAGATTCATGAATTGCACATTTAGGAATAAAGATTTACCCTCCTTGATTGAAGCCACTAATTCGAAGGAAATTCTTTGGCAGGTCTGGGGAGTAATTGGACTTAGAAAATTACTCAGCTCTACTAATTTTGAAATTAATCATCCAAATCTCAGTTTGATAAATCCAAAACGAATATCACATTTTTTAGGAATGGCTGCTAATTAAAAAGAACCTCAGTTGCAACTCGAGACGCTTCGCTTACTCAATAATATAACAAGTTAATTTACTTTATGGAATTGGAAAATATGTAGGATACTTGCTGAGGTAGGAATCGCTATTTTATCAAAACTCTTAAGTAATGAAAATGACGAGATTTTATCACGAGTCATATTAATCTTGGGGAATATATGCAAATCTAATGTAAATTTAAACAGTTTACTTATAAAAGAGGATATCATTGAACGCTTAGTTAGGGTTGCTGATCATCATAACAGTAACAAGATTAAGCTTCAATGCTGTTGGACACTGGCTATCTTTTCCACCGCCCATTATACTTGTAATTAGATTCCTGCTAACTATCAGCTAATAGTTTCATTTTTGTGTAAGATTATCATGCAAAATATTCTTACTTTCAAAAAACTTTTTTACTTATGCTGTTAGGCTCTCGCAAGGACCCAAGCAGCTAAATTAATAGTGGAGAGCAGAGTTTATGAAAAGATTCTTGGGGTGGATATATAAACAGATAATGCTTTTGCTTAACCTTGCCTTAGGGTTTTAAAATCAATATCTTTCTAATATGGATAGATACTTATAAAATATGGAATCTGTGATTTTGTCTCTAAGTGTCTATTTATCAATGAAAGATAATAGGTTCTGATATTCTGCTTTAAAATCATATAATATATTTCTTACAGCACTTCTAATTAGGTAAATAATTGCTAATTTAGGTTGAAAGTATAATGACACATTAAAATCTTATCCATAAAATGGTTTAACCTTTTAAAGAATACAAAATATCAATAATGAATTGTTCTCAAATACGTTCTATTCCTCAGTCGTTCACTCAAATATTTTGTAATCTGGCAAACAGTTTAAAGCTAAACTTTAGACAATTTGAGAATATGTTAATAAATTTGGGAATCATCGAAACCCTTGTATAAATAATGAGAGTAAACTTAAAAAATTAAAAAATTATAAATAATGTCTTGGAAACTTTGTTTATCCTTCTTAAATAAAAGCCCGCTCTTCAGACAACTCGCTTGCCCTTAATATTATAAAAGCTTAAATTTATTTAAATACTTCAATATTTGGATAATTTCCCATTCATACTTGTTAAACAAATAATAAAATACCTTGATGATGTTGCTTAAACAACACACATTTGATTTGGATATCATTATTAAATTAATAATCTTTATAAATAGTCATTAAATATTAATCATTAATATTATTATTTTAAAATAGATAGATACTATCAGACACAAGGTATCCTTGTTCGTCGAGAGAATTATATTCCTTTGGTGCAGGAGTGGACTTATTGTCTAGTATTGCACACTCGTATGAGCAACAACTGATATATGATATAAGAATGAGAGTGGAAGTTGTAAAAATAAATAAAACATAGCAAAGCTTAAACACACAAAAAATAGTTTCATAAGCGGCAACAAAATTTTATTGTTTTCGAAAAGCAGCGAAGAATGAGTCATAATATTAGGAATTAGGTGAAGAGAATCTTATCACCACATCCATACAAAGCAGACCTTTTCAAGACAAAATCAAAATAAATCATCTTAGTTAATTCCTTATAAGTCCTTCGTCATCTTTCAAGTCGATAAATTGAATTAAAGAGGAATTATCAAAACTTTTAAATTTTTTCAGAATATAGTTTTTTTTTAATTTAAATAATATCCGCCAAAGCGGATTTTATTTGTATGATGTATTCTTTTCAAATATATAAGGGTCAATACGTTGATAACCACGTCAAAGAATATGCTATACTTTTCCATTTTCGTCATATTTAATATTATTTCCCTGAAGAAGACCCATTTTCCAGTTGCCATCGTATATGATTAAATCTTTATAAAAAAAAGATGATTAAACCTTTTCTATTTCTCCTCATCTTCTGACTTTTCTTCTAAAATTAATAATTAATAGTTTTTGGTGATAATAAAAATAACTCAATTTCTCGCATTCGAGATCTGCATTAATTAGATTAATAAGTAAAAAATTACTAACATGTTTTTTCAAAACAACATCAAAATAAATTTTCCTCTTTTCTTTTTAACCGCTATTATTCTTCAGCAAAAATCATAGCCGCTGTTGATATCTATTTGCTGATTCGCTATTTGAGAATATTCTCATGGGTGTCCTTGGCTTCTTCCTATATATTATTGCTAGCTTTCATTAGTTAGTAAATTTCCATATTGAGAGTGCGATTCTGCTTGATAAGGCATTATTTTTCCTTTTGGATGTCATTAATAATGTATTGCAATTTTTCAAACTTGGTATGAAGTATTCTAATGATAGATTTGTGCTAACTGAGATTAGTTTGAGCATTCTTGTAGTTTTCCTCAAGTATAGTAAAGTTCATTTGCATTTGCTCAAGCTGAATATTCTTTTAAGTCAAGTCACCCTCCACGAGAGTAAAGTTCCTTTGCATTTGCTCAAGCTGAATATTCTTTTAAGTCAAGTCACCCTCCACGAGAGTAAAGTTC
>Ga0302186_10000162_pt1 | contig 61186 bp, 42 predicted proteins | sample II_Bog_E1_2_FD_198782 | JGI IMG/M metagenome (GOLD analysis project Ga0302186, IMG submission 198782) | Peat permafrost microbial communities from Stordalen Mire near Abisko, Sweden - II_Bog_E1_1 | ecosystem: Environmental > Terrestrial > Soil > Wetlands > Peat | place: Sweden: Abisko...
TTGCCTTCTCTCTTTTCTCAAAATCTTACTGAGCCTTTTTTTATTTTTTCAATCTCTATATCTCGATCAATCTATCCAACTCCTTCTCATAGGAGAGCATATCCTGATTCTTTTTTTTAAGACCTGCCAGCATCTTTGTGGCCTCTTCCCTCTCCTTTTCCTTCATAAATTTCTAGTATTCCGCGAGCTGTCTTTACTTCATTACGATTCTTTCAATCATTTAGCGGTCGGCTTGTTTTTCGCGTTTGATCTGTTCTTCCTTATCTCTTTTAATTTTTTCGTTCTCTTAATGAATAGTGCGGTGAATATCTCGCTGCTTATCAATAGTTTGCTTTTCTTTGAGTTTGGCAAGTTAGCTTTGTCTCTCCCACTCTACCCTTAGCATCTCCCTCTCTTGCTCAGTCATATACTTTTCCTCATCCTCTCTTCGTTTTCTGAGATCTTTTTGTACAGCCAAAATGGCATTTCTTTAATCCACTTTGTCTTGATACTGTTGCTTCTTGATTCTCTCAGCTTCCTCCTTCTTCTTGATATCTCTTTTGTTGAGTTCTGCGAAGAGCATTTCTTCTAAATCGAGGTTATCTTACCTTCGTATTGATTCTGCATGAGATTTTGTTTTTCCACTAATTGGAGATTCCTCTCATAAGCCACCTTGAGCTGTTTCAGGTCCTGATCAACTTTTCTCAACTCGTCAGCATTCAGCTCAAATCTTTTTTACAATTTATTATTCACATCTTCCAATCTCCTCTTTTATTTTTCTTCCTTCAATTCTTTCACTCTTTTGGCCATTCGTTCGCGAGTCTGCTCAGGTGTTTCCTGCATCTGTATAATCTCATTCTTGTATTGACTATCCTCATCCTGTAACATAGCCGCTAATTTTTGCCTAAATAACAGCATTGGTACCTTCTGAATTGTAAGTTAGCATTTGATGCCTTTCTGAGTGAGGCTAATTTTTGCCTAACCTGATTATTGATTTCGATATTTTTGCCTTTATTCTGCCATTTGGCGAATTCTTGTTCATGAAACTACTGTTTGAGTTTGGTCTGCATATTACTAAGTTTCTGCTCCTGATTTCTCCGCTGATAGATGAGTTGTTCTGCTCGACTGGTAGGGCCTGAAAGCATTAGATGTTACACAAATATTTAAACTAATAAATATCAATACTCAAAAAAAACCTACTCACGCATATTTATCTAATTTAAAAAGATTCATCTCTTTAGATCATTGATTTTTCAAAGAAAAAATAACAAATTTTAAATAACAACCAAAATACAATTTAATAAATAAGACTAAAGTGGTTTATCTTTTGGGTAGAAAAAAGCTATTAAACTCTTTTGAAGATTATGTTTAATTAGCCAATTTTATTCGAATGGTCTATAGGACGCATTAATAATTGTTGATTAACTGAAAGGGAATTAATAAATTTAACTGGTCATACTCGTATTTTAAAATTTGATATAATTGGACAAATTTAATTTCTCTATTTTCTATAGAAACAAAATGCTTTCTCCTAAGGATTCACACAGGGGGATGGAAGACACCAGTTCATCCTTCAACCAATTCAAAATTTTCGAATATCATGATAGCGGCAGGACTATCGATTATCATTTATTACAGCAGGGACATGCTCAAGCCTTGCATGGTATATTTATTAACGGAGATAAAGTTACAGAGGAAGAAGTTACAAAGCTATTTGAGCGAAGCCTCGAGGAAAATAATCTATTTGTGCAACAGGTTCTTGAATAACTCACTGAAGAATGCAGGAAAAACAGATATCAAAAAGAATATTATGAGAAATTGCTGCGGAAAATAAGTATTGAGGAAAGAAAACACAGTGAATAAATGGTTATCCTTACCAACAAGATACAAGCTGTCAACATGACCAAAAGTAAAGAAACTTAAGTATTTTTAAGAAAAATTTAAGAAACGAGTATCGAAAAATAGCAACTTTTAATAGAACTAGAAGGGTTAAAAACATTGGTAGCATAGTATGAAAACTAGCTCAATCGACTTAATACGGGAATATCTAAGAAAAACGCAGAATATGAGAAGAAAAATGAAGTATAAACCAAACTTTCTAATGAAATTATAAATTTAAAGAAATAAATTTAGAAAGGTTAACTTATGAAATTAGAGCTAAATGCAAAAATATCCAAACAATAGTCTGATTAAAAGGACAAAGATTCAATAATCTTGAAATTATCTCGAGAAAATACTGATTTAATAGATTTCAAAAATAAATATGAATCAGTTCTTTAAGAGCAAGTCTTGTTCAAAGAGTAACTATCTCAAAAAGACATTTTGATTGAACATTTGGAAATAGAACTACTTAAAACGAATGGAATATGTGCAAAAATGTAGCTTGAATTAAAACAATTCAATGATATATCGAAAGATATTGGAACAAATAATCAGAATAGAGATAAAGAGTGGAAATTAAAATTTAGCCAACTTTAAGAAAAGACCAAATTAAACATGCTCAAACTCAAAGAGATTTATTAGATAAAAACTAAAAAATTGTTAACCATCCTTCGAAAAGAAATAACATCATTGAAATCTTTCGCCAGCAAAACGAACCTATCCATCTAAAAATAATTATTATTAGGATGGAAACTCATAAAAAATGATCTTCTTCGAAGAGATAAATGAAACTAAACATAATGATATTCACATTTTATACTAATCTTCATATTCATGCTAAACTCTTTATTATTGGTTTGATATATTTGTGTTAGATGGAAAAATTACAACAAACAATCGCCCTCAAAATATAGAATTTAATCAATAGTGTCAAGAATAAAGATGCAAAAGAAATAGAGATACAATTATTGGATCTTTCCACTACCAGTCAAGAACTTTCTTATCAATAAGAAGGTACCAATGAATTAAAATCAAAGATCATTAACCTCCTTCCCAAAGAAAAAATCATCAGATATAAAGAAATTAAAAACAAAAAGAATGATAATGAAAAAATAATTAATGTAATTGCTCAAGGAAAAAGGATCGTTCAGCTTACTTAAGCACTTCTGCAGGGTAAATTAACAGAGTGCTAAAATAATCATGCCATCTTTGTCAACCTCTTACAAGCTTTTTCTAACTTTTAACAATTAGCCCTGACTGCATTTCCTAATATTAATTTTCCAACTTTGAGGGAACAACTTTATCTGCAAATATTGACCAAAATTAATGGATATAAATAAAAAAATGATCATTTCAAAAGTACATTCAAGACAATATTAACCAACGAATCATTACCTTTAAAGAAAGATTAAATCAGATAAAAAGATTAAATACAATAGAAATAGTTAATATGTATTGGTAGAGTTTAACTATTAGGTACTCTACATTTATAAAATTGCCTGCAAACTATTTAACGATACGTACTAAGCTTACTGGAGCGGTAATAAAGCTATTGGTCCGATGGATTGCTGTCTATCTTTTGGTAGCCTGCAATTACAGCAATATCTTACTTGTTTATAGGGGGCACATAACTTCATAATTTGGAGTAACCCTCTTGGATGTTTGAATATTTGCAACTTTCTCTAAATTCCAACTATAAGTATTTCTTGAAATTTGTCTGGACAGGGGTGAGTCAAGACATATTACTAATGCTTACAAAGCATTTTATATTGTAATCCTATCACTGTTTTTTAATGCCAATGATTTTAAAAAGATTACAATCAGACCTTCCTAACTTAAATGAATTTCTACTGTTCAATTTCATTGACTAATTGGGACAATTTTAAGAGAAACTCTTCATCAGTTTTAATGTAAAAGCTAATTTCATTGAGCCATTACTCATCAAGTATCTTTAATGTGGCAATGTCATTGAAAAGGTCCTTGATTACGAATAAACCTGGTTTAAAGATAAGATTTTTGAAGTACTCTTGTCATAATATAGGATTTCGTAAATATTAACTACTCAAAAGTAAATCTCAAGAATTTAGATGCTTTTAATATTATTATCAATTTTTTAACTCTACTGGAGCGACTTCATAAAAAATATATTAATATCAAACACCCCAAACTCAAATCAAAAATCAGCAGCTTTTATAACAAACAAATTATGGGCGTAGTCGCACATATCAAAACATCCTTCGATCGTATCTACAACTATTCCAAATTTCCTAAATTAGATATTATTCTCAGCTTCAAGAGAGTAGAGAATTAATTAAGAACTAGCCTCCAATCATTTTTATCTAATGAACGAGAGCTCTAATAAAATATTCAAAAGGAATACTACTCATTCCTTAACCAATATTTTGAAGCCTGTGCCCTTTAGTTACTAACACCTCTACACAAAAAAATGCATATTAGTTTAGGAGATATTCTTTAAAAGCTTAGTAATATCGATGAGAGTGAGCATGATCGTTATCTGACAGCTTTTAGTAAAATCTACGATGATTGGAGCTCAAAAATGTAAGGAATTTGCAAATTTACTCAATACAGTGATACGAAGATGAGAATAATCTTCTTTACGTATCTTTCAGCAACCAAATTTAGCCCCGTGGGATTGAATTTATACCTTAAAATATTTGAACCCTACCTACGATTTTTGTTCAATGAAGATAAACATAGAATTCTTATTTCTCTAATCACAATGACACATCAGAGTTATAATGAATATTTTTAATCCCACCCTGGAGTTTTATCTTTCCTGACAAAAGATTAAACGAATCAATTGTAAAAATTCAAAATATCAAACTTTTCCTTCTGACGAGAATGAATGATATTGTATGATGGTGCCATATTCTACTTAAACAATATAAAATAATTGCAATTCATGAATGAATAGCGATCATAATTCAGTGTCTCTTGCATCTCTTGCTGCTTCTTTACAAACGGAGCCCAGTTTCAGTTTTAACTTTCTCCTCAATGCGCTTGGTGGAAGAGGTATTAATGCGAAACTTGATGAGGGGACCTTGCTTTAACAACGACACAAATTCATTAAAATAAGCAATAAATTACTCTTTCATTAAAATATGACGATTAGACATCACATTTGTTGATACAGCCTTATCAGTCAAAATTTTTAGAACCTTTAGCCGAAGTATGTTTTGAGCTGCCCTAACAAGTTAATCGTCATAGCTACACAGCTCACCATAAAAACAGCTTTTTAGGAGTTAATTGTATGTTTATTTTTGCAAATCTGATTGACCAAAAAGAATTACAAGGATTCTCTTTGATTTTATACCAGAAGAAAGAAAGATGTTCCACATTTGCAAAGCTAACTTCTAAGATGAACTATTTCCAAAGGTGGAAGTTAGTCCAGCCGTTAACTTCTTGATAGTCACAACCGCATGTTTTTGGAAATTATGGCTTAGAGATGAGTTAGAGTTTATTGGTTTCCAAGAACTTTCTGAACTATTGCTGGTATCTTTGTGGGAGTCAGAGACATCAACAGGCTCTCTTTTATGAGTCTTTCTGTCCTTTTCTCTGGCAAAATTAATACAATTGATTTTATATAATTAAGAAAAATGGCCTGGTTTCAAGTGTAGTTCTTCTTTTTCTGCATGTTATCCCCCACAATTTTTGTTTTTTTGGTGATATAGAGGCAGATTAAAGGCCATTATGTTTAATTTTTAAAATTAATGTATAATTAAGCTCCTTCCATTTATAGCGAAATTATTTCAATATTTTTTCTAATCATTTCTTAATTTAACAATGATTTTAGTCTCTGCTGATGACTTTAAAAAGATAGGATTTTTTTATATTAATTGATTTGAAAGCTTTGGAAAAGTTAGAAATCAATACAGTTTTTTGCTGATAAAATTTCAATTTCAATTTTTGATTTTAATAAAATTAAAGCAATCCTATGTTCAGATATAATAAAGTAGAATGGGGCAATATGAACGATAAAACCTTCGCTTTATGCTGGAATAACATATTTAATTTTTAGAAATTACTTATTTTTTTGTGTGATGAATGATTAAATCCACATAAATAGACATTTTGCGCCAACCTTCATCTAAAATACTTATTAAATGATGATTATTAAATATAAAATTGTATGATTAATCATTTAGATACTTTCTCTCATATTTTATTGATTATTTAACATTAGGCTGTCTGTTTTCTTCAATTGTTCATCAATTTATATCGTGCTCATTTATCTTAGTCTATTTTTAATCAATAATTTAACAATGCTATCGACTATTTAAAAGGAAATCACTTCATTATAATATTACATTAAATATGCAAATCACGAAGTAAATCAAAATATAAATAGTAATTTTTTAATTTTAAAGGACATCTTAATATCACGATCTTGCCTCATTTTTAATAATTTCTTTATGAGATGAGACCGAACATCTAACATAATATTTAATGTAGTTTTTATTATCTGAATTCAGATGAGCTCAACTTCCCGTAGATTGCTCATTGCCTGCTTCGTAACATCTATTCTCAGTCTAATCATTAACTTGTCAATGGTCATAGTCAGAATAGCCCTCAAATTTACAGGTTTTGACATGGGAACCATTATACCACCATGCTTATTTATTTCCTATTTACAGGCTAAGTTATCTTCAATATATCTTATCTTTCGTGCAGATACTATCTTTGCCGGTCTCTCATTGGTTCTTGCGATCATCATCTTTATTTACCTAATAAAAATATTCATAGAAATGCGAAATTCTCAAAAAAGTGAAGGATAATAAATAGGCTTTGAGGTTCCTATTGAAAAGTTATATCTATTAATAAGTTTCTAAACATTATTTCAAATTGCAAATGGAGGGAGTACTCTATCTCTTTAAATTGATAATAAATCTTGCTAAATTGTTGACAACAGCACATGGATAATAATTTTAATCATAACAGCTGCTGCTTTCTTAACCAGTTTGGCACTACAGATCTTTATCATAATACTAGGTATTTGCTAAAGAAAAAAGATAAACGATGATGATATAAAATAGAATAGATAAGTAAAAAATGAAGAATAAGAAATGCAAAGAAAGTTTTAAATGGAAGCAAAGGAGTATATATCTAGCAACTATAGCCAAAAAGAAGAATTTTTAAAGTCATTGACCAAAAATTAACATCCCATTTACGGGCAATCAACGCGTCGTGAATAATAATAAAATACCAAAAAACAACAAGAACAACTTTTCATTAATTTCGAAGAAGAAAAAAATGATAGATATCCATAGGTCAGTCAAGATAAGGGAGCACCTATAAGGTTTCGAAATAACAGTGTGAATGGTTATACTGCGGAGGAAAAATAAAAAAAAATAAAAGCGGAATAGTTAGCAAAGCAGAAAGAAATTTAAGAGCAAATACTATTAAAAGATACTTTATTTGTAAACAATGAAGATGATATAAGTTAGAAATTTAATTAATAGTATTTTGAGCTGAAGGAAGACCTTAGCAGAGCCATTTAAAAAGATACAGAAGAAGAATTGTCTCCATTAGAGCTCAAGTAGGTCATGATGCTTACTAAAGCAGATTTCAAATTGACTGATAATGATCAAAAGGCATTCTATCTATAAAAAAAATATTCAACGATTGAGGGAGATGGTCAGGATAATTATAAAATAAGGATACATTTTATTAAGATTAAAGATCATAACGATAATCTTAATATATCCTAAATTTAATAAGAAAAAACAGATTTAAAAAAACTGTCAAAGATCATTTCTAAATCTTCGTAAGAATCAGTAAGCTAAGAGATCAAGAAAATTTTGAAAATAGTCATGCTGAAAAATTCTGCTTTGATTAATAAAAATGATAGTCATGTTCAATAAGAGTGTCCCATTTCCCGATACGTGTAGAAAGATGACAGATTGGAGATTATTCAACCAAACAGTCAACTCTTCGGAAAAAACAAAAGAATCTAATATTCCAAATAATAGGTTATCTTTTCGAAGAAGAAAGAACGGATTTAAAAGTAATCTACGTAAAAATCTAAAATCCGACATTAATTTAATGAAGAATAAGCTCTCAAAATGTAGAGGTAATAAGTGATGGGGAAAGATTGGGTTAGAGAAAGGAGAGAATAATAGCTTAATAACGAGTCCATTTAAACTAGGCATCACAAACGTAAAGTTATAGAAACCATCCGTAGCAAGTATTATCAGTGATTTTTGTTGGTAATAATAATTTGATTCGTATCAATTAGATGCAAGGAGATATTATTTATCAGGCCGTCTCTGTTCTGGAGAAGGCGGTTGCCAAAATAAAGCCAGAAAAATCTACTGCAATGAAATCATTGGTAGTAGCTTTGTATACAGCAGATCCCCAAGGTAAGCTGAGATACTCGAATTTGGTGGGTTTGCTACAGTTGGACACCGACCGCGCTCTAAAATCTAAGGTGCTGAGACTCTATGATGTATAGACACTAGCTTTAGCATTTGAAATTGAGATTTACTATGGTCTGCAAAATAACTTGAAGATCATACATGAAACAATTCTTTTGCTCGACTATCCTAGAGGCAGCATTGGCTTTTTATTTAGGAATATTGAATAGGCTGAGATTATGAAAATGAAGATAATCTCGCAATGTCCCTCGTTGGAGGAGTTCTAAGTTTTTAAGCAAAAGAACATTGAAGCAAGAAAAAAAAGATAAGAAAAAAACTCTCTCCTTGGAAAGTTTAAAAATTTCTTTGGAGGCAATGACTAGCCATAAGAGCATGAATCTGAAGTAATTTCTGTTAAAAAAAACTCATCAATTCAAATCAATCTTCAAGATGGTAGCTTCAATACTGAAAATATTCCCCCTGAGTGGCAGGAGATGTTTGATAAACTAAAACTTAATCAAGACGATTTGAAAAATAAAGATATTATGGGCCTTATTTTCGAGGAGACTGTTCTCAATCAGGCCAAAAGACAAGCTGAAAAAGAATCCAACAAGGATTTACAAATGAAAGTGCAGGAAGCTTAACATTAAGGCAAGAAGGAAAACCAATAATACATTTAGTAGGTGTCTAGAAACAGTATTTTAAACCTTCCCCTACCTCCTCCTCCCCCACCACCACTGCTCACTCCTCCCAACGCCAGATTAAGCTCGTACTCCAAAAGGGCCAACCTCATGGACGAAATCAGAACCCATAACGTAAAACTCAACCATGTGAATGTCAACGATGCTAAGGGTAAAGCCGAGATGACTGTTGATATTAGCGACATGAACAAAGAAGAACGAAACGATCATATTGAGAACTTAAGAATTAAACTGCAAATGAGAAAGAAAGCACTGAACAGGAGGGGAGCCGATAGTGATGATGATGATTGAAATATCACCCGATGCTCTTTTGTTGACAAAATCAGAAAGAACTATTATTATATTAATACTGCTAGCATGAATCAGAGCTACACTCGCACGTTGCTTTATTCCATCGCTGACAAGATCGGTCGAAGAAGGGAATAGATGGACAAATTCATACAAATACTCGAAGAAAACTGGTATGACTCCAAAGCAGCAATAGCATCCATGAGTCATGCCGACTTTTAAAAATTTCAAATTCCTGAAAGACTTGTCCAATTAATAAACGAATAAGTTGGAAACCGTCCTACAAAAAAATACAGTGAGAAGATGGACATAGAGTCGCCTGCTGAAGACTATCTGCGAAATTTAAGCAGACAGACTTCCCAAGAGAGTTTTCAATAAAAATTAGACATGCTGAACAAGATATTTACAAATATCAGGGAGAATTTGATCGACGAGAAGTATCGCATTCTTAAAAAATCAAATACAAAGATAGCACAGCTAACACAAAGTAATCATGTTATAAAATTTTTACATCATGGCGGGTTCAACTAAGTCAATCCAGGATTTGTTATGCAAAAGGTCAATATTGCAGCCATTGACTAGTGTCTCGATACTATAAGCAAATTCATGCCCAAAATATAGTTCAATCCATATGAGTCGCATATCTCTTCAATCGGAGATACGAACACATCATCGTATGAGGGCGATTCGTCAGTAGCATTTAACTAAAAATTGGCTAGTCTATAGGCCGACCGTTAAAAGATGATGTCAAGACCTATAAAGGATAGAGATATCAAAGTATTTCAGATATAGCCAGCCAATCTAAATAAATTTGACCAACAGTTCAACTAAGATAAGGAGTACAACAATTAAGACGAACGACTTTATTTGGAAAGCATGAAAGAAATACTTAAAAAGCAGGGAGAAGAAGGAAAATTCATGAATCGAAGAAAACAAGAATATTTGGACCTTGTCAAGAAACCATGCTTCACACAAACTCTAATCAGAATCAAAATGCCTGATAATTGGATTTTTTAGTGTATATGCTCCCCCATGGAGACTTTACAAACCTTGGTTGATATCTTCAATGAGGTAATCGTTTCCTTATTTAGTGCCTTTAAAATAAACAGTTGGACTACTATCTGTACATGACCCCACCCGTTCAAAAATTATCATGCATACTTCTTCGCAAGTCATTTTACGAACTTGGCTGTGTCCCACGCTCCATATTCTATTTTAAGTGTGAAGAAACTCTCAAGGGCAACATATTCAAATTGAAAAAGTCCAACAAAATATTCAACTTTTGATTTAAGTTTGATTGATCTAGGTGATAAAATGCCTATCAAATAAGTTTGCTGTCTTTCTCAAAATTTTTGTCTCGACTAATCTCGAAGCCCAGTTGTTAGATGTAGGATAGTTCTTTCTTGCTGTCACGAATAGTGATCAGAGAACCATACAAACAAATTGGAATCTCATCCTCGTCAATATCGAAATTAAACTGTTTTTGCGTTGGCTTTGCCACTCCAAATCGCCCTATAATCGAGTTGCGGCTAATAACAACTAAATACTCCACAATGTTGGTTTGGGAGAGATGGCCTGATATGTTCTTGATGAAATCACCATCAGCCAGCTCCATTACATTTTATGTGCATTGCTTTTTAGCTTAACGACTTATATGTTAAGTTCCAGGCTTAATCTGATCTGCTATTTTATAAAAGCATTGAATTCCGCAGATAGCAAAGCTGTTTTTCTCAGTCCAAACCTTCACTGTTATTATTTTGGAAGAAGCTACCTTCCCAATAATAGCTCTATCAGTAAATCTCTCACCTTTCTCAGTAGCAAGCCCCTTTTCATCATATTTCAGATGTGTCTGATCTGTGATAGTTTTCTGATTTGGGTTCTTCATTTTTGTGGACATCTGTCTCGGTTTTTCTTTGGATTTATCCTTGGTATCAGATTTTTCAGAAGTAATATTAGCTTTAATGGTATTTTTGCGCATTTTGGCTTTAAGTTAATTAATTTAATCTTGAAGCTTTTTGATCTCATCCTCTTTATCTTCTAATTTTTTACGACTCTCATTCACCTTCTTCTCATCCTCATTTTTTTCTTTATCTAAAACTTCCAATCGTTTGTCGTAATCTTGATGCAATTTTCTGTAAAGTTTGACCTAATTTTTAAGTTCAATATATCTATCTACAGTCATCTGCATAATAGAATGATTACATCTTCTATTTCTTCCTTTTTATCCTCTTTCTTAGCACTCTTTTCATTCACTTGTTTATCATCACTGTTCATCTTTTAGTAGATTTGATTGTATATATTATTCTTTTTCATTCTTTATAATAAATGACTTACTCTTCTAGTTCGTCCATTGACACCCCATTTTCAACTAACTCCCTCTCTAGTTTTTTTATGTAGTCGAATTGTTTCTTAGCGTTTTCCATTTTCTTTTTTTCTCTCTCTTCCGCATTGCGCACCTTCTCTCTTAAAACCTTAATCTCATCGTTATATTTAAGCATAGCATTTTCCAGTTCTTCTTTGCCGGCGTTGTTCTTTAACTTCTTTGAGTTATCATGTGAATTTTTAGTGAGAACTGATAACTAATTTTTAAGTTTTTCTAGATGAGAAGTCTTCTCTTTCAGAATATTTTCGAGTCGTGACATTTTATCAGTGATAAGTCCACCCGCCTGCTTATTCTCGAGCGTGTTTATCTCTCTTTAATAGTTCTTGATTTGTTTATAAACGTTTTACAATTCTTTTTTTATGACATCTGAAGATGATTCAGTTGGTATTAGTTTGTACTCCTTCTTTACATTGCTGTTCTTCTCCTTCTGCTCCTATAGCATCTCATTTATTTTTATTATCTCATACTTGAGCTTGCGGTTTCGTTCTTACAACTATTGGATGTATTTGGCTCTGAATTTTTAAAATGATTACTTAATGTCTTAGGAAAGCTTTTACTTATCGCGCAGACGCTGACGATTGGAATGCGGAGTTTATAGGAAATCTTGGCCACTTTACTTTCGAAGTCGACTGCTTTTCATTAAATAATTATATTGCAATCATTTTGTTTATTGAATATTTATCTAGATATCCCCCTTTGATTCTTTTAACTTCTTGATTTATATCTGAGTCTTTGGCCTCTACTGAATTTTCTCCTCTTTTTTGGGACTTGGCAGAGATATTATTTACTGCTCCGAGGCTTTTCTGCTTTTCTTCCCACTCTCTCGTCCTGAATCTGGATCTTTAAGGCGAATTTTGATGATTCCTTCCTCTTCTTCCCCTGAGCTGGAAGTATTGGATAACTGGATATCAACAAATCTATTCCCTTCCTCATTATCAATATTAAGTATATTCTAATTAGTAAAATCTCCATATCGAGCTAAATATCTTTCATGCTCTTCTCTTCTTCTTTTTATCTTCTCCATCTTTATCTATGTTTTCCTTTGGTAGTAGTCAAAAATCAAGTGTGGTTTAAGTAAACCTTACTCAAATTTACGCCAATATTTTTGAGTAGTGAACTTGAATTTAGTCAAAAAAGGTGCATGCAGATTCTATTGAATAGTCTATTGAAGATGAGAATGAGGATGGGGCTCAATGAAGCTGTCCTTAAGGCTAGGATGATATGGATCTGCTTTGCGAAGATCTTTAATGTTTATGAGCATCATCTTTTATACTTTTGGTATAAACACATTAAAAATAAGACTGGTTATAAGTATAATACAAACAAGGTTGAGCTGAATTGTGTTTGATGAATTAAGTGATGACTGAGTATTTGAAGAAACAAGGAAGGGAATTGTAAAGCTCAGTGCAAAGGGAACCGCTCCGTGCACTAATCCAGACATGAAAATGATTACATATTCGTAAGAGTTTAGTCGCCATTTTTATCGCTTTGTTATGAGATATCCTATACCACTGATCAAATAAATATTAACTGCTCTGCCCACTAACAACGCCAAAAATGTAACTCCAAGCATAGTTAGAGAGAAGGTGCTTTTGTTGTTGCCATCAAGGTTAGACTAAAAACTCTGTACATTAAATATTTAGAATCCGAGGAAAAAGAAAATTAAACCGGAGGCAGATACTTTGAGTACTTCAATTGTAATCCTTTTTCATGAAATATATACTTGGTAGCTTCTTTGCCTTCGTGAGTCATGTTATAAACATTATAGTGGGAAAGTACGGTACCGCAAAACAGCATTGAGATCACTCCTGAAAATTGAAGCCATTCGCTTAATACATACGAAAAAAAACCTGATAAAATTGTGAGAGCTACTTCCGATTTGCCCTTTTATTCCACCAAAAAACGAAGATTTTTGAAAATTATTGTGGTCAGTATACTTACAATGAATCCAATTAATATAGAACAAACGACCACTTCTAAGAATTTAAGAATGAGATAGCCGATGTCAGAAGCACCTATATCAAGCATTTGACCGTTTTTAAGCACCATGTCCTTGATTGAATCAAACATAGTAATAGACATCGTATCTTTGAAGAGAGACTCTCCAAAAATTATAGAAAATAGTTTTGGATATCGTTATTTATCTATTACTTTTTCAGTTACTAAAGGCTCAATACTACATAAGGCAGCAGCAGTGAGCAAAATCTGCCAATTGTAGAGCAAAATGTATTCATTTGAATCAGAAACTGATGTGAAAAGATCTGAATGTATATAAGAAGTACAAGCCTGATTAAAGAGGTAAAGTATCCCCCATAAGCATAGAAAATTCAGAATTGTTCCAACAAATCCATACAAATTTATATAAAGAATGTTCTGAAAGAACTTACGTTTGGGAAAATTGTATCCATCCTCGAACATAATCGGTGGCAGCAGTATCAAGAAAATTATATCCCCAATGAACTATTGATTGGTATCGCTCGAATCAGCGTTGTTGAAAAAATCTTTGAAGTAGAGTATTACTCCAACGATTGCCCCTACTAATATGGCGATGGAAGTTTATTGCAAATAGTTGAACTGCATGATCAAACATTTACCTTTCGATGTGCGAAATACTGTGCCATGATGAAATAGAGAAATACGAAGAAGATGATGCAGATGAGGGGAATGTAGACCTCCATTATATTTGACTATCAATTACCAAATTATATTAAATCCATAATATTGCAAATATTGACAGCCTGATGAGTCATCAATAATCAATTATCGAAAGTTAGTACTTCACATTTTATAAATATTCACACTTGATCCGAGTGATAGTTGACAAAGAAAGTTTATGATTTTCTTATCATCATCCTCGAAAGTAATTGCCATATGAAAATCATTGTTAAATTAAATGAAATTAATTAATAATTCCTAAATAAATAGTTTCTTCTTTAATATATATTCTATTTGTAGAAAATGCAAAGTCGAGTGCGCAAAATATTACACTCTGAGGCTGATAATGAGGCAATATAAAAACAACTATGCAATGATTTCGAAGTCTACGAGTATCTGCAATAAAACCACCTTTAAATGTACATACCGTCACATTTAGCAACAATATTTAATTGTATGCCAAGTTACTTAACAATTTAGTCGTTGAACAAGACGATAGAAAAGCCAAATTGCAACAACTTAAAGCAACTTGCAGATTAAATCAAGAGGAAAACTTACAGATCAATAAATCTCAATAACATAATGCACCAGGAGAAATCCTTAAGTAGATGCACTAACGTACTTGTAAAGAGATGGAAATTAGTGGGAATCTTGAAAGGGAAATTGTGGAAACTAAAAAATCGTTGGTAGAATTATAGTTATTCAGAATCTGCTGAAGGGAGATATCGGACATTTAGTCAGTCGTAATGAGTCAACTAGACTACTGTTCAGCAAAGTGGCCAAAGTCAAAATTGTGGCTGAGGACCAATTTAAGAGAGTTGCCTTGGCAATGGTTAAGGATAAATAAGAGATAAAGTTACGCAACGATATGCAACGTAAATTTAAAGGCAAATTAAAGAACGTGTCAAGTTATGAAAACGGCAGTCTTGGACGTATCAAGAAAAATTACACGGAGGCAGTGTTAAAAAAGCAAGACATTTACGATAAACTAGCAAATACTCAAAAGGCCACTCAAAATGTTGAGGAAATTATGTTACTTAAAAATGCTAAAGAATAAAAAGATGTTCAAAACAAAGAATTATTGCAATAACTTGTTAACCTGGCAGGAGTCACCAAATAGTTTTCACTTCACAATCCACGCAATAATTTTAAAGATGTCAACGATCTAATTAATCATATGCTCACATTTCATTAAAGTCAACCAATAATTGTAGGGGATGAGTTAGACAGTGATCCTCTTCTCGTTGACGATTTGTCTGAACAGATTCTATAAGAATACTCAAGACTAAAGGAGTCGATCAAAGCGCAAACCCTTCACTATAACGAGCTTCTACGAATTAAAGAAGAGCTCCTGCAAAAGATGGGAGAGTTCTAAAAATAAGAAGCAGATGTTATTAACAAATTTGAAATTGAGGCTATGGAAAGCTACAAAATTGATGATGCCATGAAAAGAAGTTATAATGAGAAGTTAAAAAAATACGAATAAATCTTAAAGGTGTATTTTGCCTTACTGGCTTACCTATAAAAAAATCACTATTCGGAAACCATCAGGCAAAGATAAAAAAGCGCCTTCTTAAAGTAAAACTAACATTTGGAAAGTCGCAGAAGCGTCATCATTGAAGACCAATCTCCTTATCCCACCTACATCACCCAACTTCATAAAATTAATCAGGTATTGATAAGCGAAACTGATAGTTTGGAAACAGAATCCATACTGGAAAAAAAAGATGACTATGCATGCAGCTTTTTTGCTCACATGATTAGTGATGTTCAAATATGGCTGGAAGAAATTAAGCGAAGACTTACCGTCGATTACATGAACACTTTGATGAATAAAACTAACTCAAGTGAATATCGTCAATCTTAAATGTACAATTCTGCCAGAAATTCTAAGGACAATGGTAACTCACTAGATGATTAATAAACTATGAATCAAGTTGAGAAGGAAGAGGAAGTAAATTTTTTGAGGGAAAGTAGTCAATAATAACCACACATTCAGAAAATTAATAGCGTGGAAAGAGGAAAAAAAGAGTAATCAGTCAAAGCTAAGCGCATAAAATTATTATAGGACATTGACAGTGACTACTACAAAATGATAAAGTCAACCATTAAAATGGAGAAAGAGAATACTCGGAAGAATTATCAGTTCACACGTACATTCAAACGAACAAAGTACAGTTCAAGGGATAATGTATTGTAATAAAAGCGATTTTAGGCGTCTTTTTCAGTATTATTCACTAAGCCTGCATCATCGCAGATGCAAAGAGTCAGCCGAAAACTTTAAAGCATGTACTCGCGATCAAATATCATTAATACAGCAACTGGGACACAAAATCCTTTCAATATATCATTAGTAAGTACTATTGTCCCTGCTAAAAAGGAGAAAAAATCTCATGGAAGCCTTCCACTTGAAAATGAGCGTAAAAATCGTCTAGCAGATAAGCTGAAATATGCTCTCAGTTTCTCAAGAATTAATTGATTTTATATTTTATTATTAAAATAAATTATTACTTTTTAAATAAAAGTCTCTCGAGATATCTATATCTGTAATTGTCAATTTATTGGATAATCACATCATTTTTTTAGTTCAAAGCGGCGAGTGATAAATCTTACTGAATCCACACACATGTCTTCTAGTGTTTTTGTCACTTTCCACCCCAAATGAGCAGTTGCCTTTTCTACGTTTGCGACAAGTTTAGGCACATCACCACGACGTCTTTCAGTAAAACCATAGGAGAGAGGAGCCCCCAAGGCCTTTTAGAAACCTTTGACAACCTGGAGAACACTGAATCCTGAGCCAGTTCCAAGGTTAAACACGTCATAGTTTTTTCCTTATAATTGCTGGAGTTTATTCATTGCCAAAACATGACCATTAGCTGAATAAATAAAGAATTACCAAGATCGGTTATGTGAATATAGTCACGCACACATGTTCCATCTTCAGTTGGATAGTCGTTGCCGAATATATTGAGACGAGGTCGTTTACCCACAATCACCTCCTGTACAAAAGGAAATAGGTTGTTAGGATACTCAAATGGTTAATCTCCCAATAGATAACTTTCATGAGCACCACAGGGGTTGAAATAACGAAGTGAGATAATCCTCCAATCCACATGAACCTTGGCCAATGAGGCCAATAGCATCTCAACACAAACCTTTGATTCACCATAAGGACTAGTGGGTTTTTTTAGATCATTTTCATTACAGTTATCCTTGTCACCATAAACTCCAGCTGTTGAAGAAAAGATAAAGTTTTTACATTCTGGATGCTTCTCCATGACCTTAAAGAGGTTCATTGAACCCACAACGTTGTTTTCAAAATATTACATTGGCTTTATATAGGACTCGCCAATGGCTTTCTTAGCAGCGAAATGCATAATAGCATCAATCGGTTCGCCTTTCTTTTGATAGGTTTAGAAGACACTCTAGAGAAAAGGAAGATCAAGAATACTTCCCTAATGAAATCTTACCCTCTTATCAATTTATTCTTGGCTCAGTTTTGAACTGAGGATCTGACGGATTCGTGAAAGTACATCCTGGAAGCAATTGGACATATTATCAATAATGACAACGCTGGCAGTTGTCTGTTCAATGATATGCACAACAGTATGTGATCCAATGAATCCCAACCCTCCTGGCACAAGCATGTTCTTGATATCACTCATATCTTCTTCGAAATTATATTAAAATGAAATTAATGCTTTCTTATACTTACTGGTTTATATTACTATCAGTAATGGAAGCTCTCTACTGAGATTAAAATTATTTATAATTTCTGAGCAAATCAAGAATGGGTTAATATTTCTCCTCTCATTATTATTCTATGTTTTGATGGATGAAAGTTTGTATTTTTATTTATGATGTAAGATGGTAAAATATTCCTTTTTTTTTAAATTAATTGGATCAATTCTTAACAAATGATTAGGTAAAATCTTTTAATATCTCCATTTCAATGTAAAAAATATTCCCTTTATTAGTTTTCCCTAATATTTGAAATACCTACTAGAATTAATGCTGACTAAACGTGAAATGATAAGAACAAATAGGTGGTATAATAATTTTAATATGTAATTGTTGATCAGATAATCATAAAATTTAAATATCTCAACATACAATAAGTAATGCTGGCTCTAAGAAAATTTGCACTCATTCCCAAACCTGCATACTTGTTTAGCTCGGAAAAAAAGAAGGTAGTTCTCTTCCCTGGTAATGGCATTGGCCCATAAATATCAAGAAGCGTGGAAGATATCTTCTCAGCACTCAACATTCCTATTTAATTTTAGCATCATGCCATTCACACCAAGGGACAGACTTAGTATGGGGATCTTATCACAAATTAATCTATTGAAGCAATCAAAAAATACAAATACGGTCTCAAAGGACCATTTGAGACTCCCATTGGTAAAGGTTACAGATCTCTCAATGTAACTCTTAGAAAAAGACTAAACCTGTTTGCGAATGTGAGACCTTGCAAATCAATCGAAGGAGTTGATACTCCCTATCATAATGTTGATTTGGTGACTATTCGATAAAATACATAAGGTGAATACAGCGGATTATAGCATTAAGTAGTGCCAGGAGTAGTTTAGAATTTGAAGATAATTTCCAGGACTGCTTGTGAAAATATTACCAAATATGCTTTTGAGTATGCTGTTGCCAATGGTAGTACTATTATTATTCAGGTCGTAAATCAATAGTTGCCTGCCACAAAGCTGGAGTAATGAAGTTGGGTGATGGTCTTTTTATCAAGACTGCAAACTAAATATCCAAAAATTATCCAAATATAGAGTATTGGGAAGAGCAAATTGATACTGTCTGTATGCACTTGGCCAATGACCCTAAATAGTTTGATGTTATGGTCATGCCTAATTTATATGGTGATATTGTGTCTGATCTTTGTGCAGGGCTTATCGGAGGATTAGGACTTACTGCATCTGGAAATATAGGGTTTGACTGCTAAGTTTACTAAGCCGTTCATGGTACTGCTCCTGATATTGCTGGTCAGAACAAGGCCAACCCGACAGCTCTCATCCTTTCAGCCACTATGATGTTAAAAAGCATGAAAATGACCCAATTCTCTACCTCAATTAACAATTCTGTTATGAAAGTAATGAAAGAAAGAAAATGGCTAACAGGAGACCTAGGAGGTAAGGCTAAAACTACTTAATTTACACAGGCCGTAATCGATAACTTGATCATCTGATCATCTTGTAACATCATTGTTATATAAAATGAAAACTACACAATATGTTATCAAATTAATATTTTTAAAGACATTATATTGATAAATTGCTCATTCTGTTATTAAGATTTTATTTGATTGCTGTTAATACCTTTCATATTTTTATTTGATAAAAATGGTTAATATAAAGCATTTAAATCAAAGAAGGTCAGTTCTAAGTTTGTTATCAGAGCCAGTATCAATTGTGCTTAAGCTCATGCAACTACTTAACTTAGAGAGACATTTTTGTTTTTTCACTGCCTTTCGAATACGCTTCCATTTGCCTTCCTTCTTTATTGGACAAGGAAGAACAAGAGGGGTAGGAAATAATTGACAAAGATCCGTAATGCTTTCACTATAAGCTGAGGCATGCATGAGTTCTTGATGGTTTGGCATAGTGACATGGGTTAGGTAGTCCTCAAAGGTAGTTTTGCAGACACAGCAAAAACTGTTGCTTCGTGATGGTTTCGCAACAAGCTATATAAAATCAATTTGTACCAGTATTTCCTTCTATTAGATTAGCTACGCTCTTCGCTGAAGGTGCAAATTCAAATAGGCTTAAGAATTTTAGGAAGTCTTGGTCTAATTCAGGGTTAAAGTACCTTATCAGCACCAAGAATAAAGCAAGGTGTGAAAAAATGACAATCTTTATTGAGAACCGGGTAAGAGGGAGCAAACTGATTTGATCCATTAGGGGTTATCTGCTTTAGTCGCTAGTTAACAACAGGGGAGAAATCTACCAGCACAGAAGGTCCGCTGGGCGGAGATTGTAGTCTTCTGAGGAGGAAGATATTCTCCACACTGCTTGAAGGACCTGTGCTCGTATTTTATTTCTCCTCTCTCATCACAAATATATGACAATAAATCGATTATCGAACAATAGATAAACTTTAGCATTAACTATTTCAGATGATGTTCTCAATCTATTTATAGTTTGTGTTCAGTCTGATTTGCTCGAAAACAAAAGGTTATCAATAAAAACGTATAATATACCGATGCAATTAAACGGAAGTATTGATATTATCAATGATATAACTCTAAAGAATTGTCAGATTTATAATCAATAATGATCTCAAGGGGAGATCATCTCCTCCTTCGCTTCTGATTTTTATGGTTTAAATGATTTCCCCCCGCAGAAATGAATTGCAATATAGAACACGCCCAGCAAAAAAATAAGAATGGCAGCGATCCAGCCCACCACATCATTATTGCTTCCACAGCTGAAATAGTAAAATACTGATGAAGCCATGCTGTATCATAAACGAATTACAAAATGTTAAAGACTCCCCTCCCCAAGTACGATTTTAGAAATGTGAAGTTCTCAATCACGAATTTGAATGAAAATTATGCGGCTATAAACAGAAAACCTACTATTCTAAGTAAGCATGAGGTACATCATAAAAATAGGAGAAAAAAGAAGGAAAAATTTGCCACTTGAAAGGCTATTAAGACTGGTTAAGATCAATCCTGCAATTCCAAAACCGACGAGCAGTAATCTGACTGAGCAATTATATACGCAGAGCAGATGTTGATAATTCGGAATACAATTGGACATTTTGCGCATTTGCTTTATTCCTAATCTCCCATCTCGTGAGTCTAATTATTAATGGATATAATTTAAATTGAATTCAACAATTAGTGATGAAATTAATGCGTCCCTTATTCTTAGGATTTGTTCAGTAATTCAAAATCAATATTAAAATTAAATCTATTTGTACTTTATTGCTTTTATTTTATATAATCTTTTGAGCAAATTCCACCTGAGATGCAAAGCTAATACAAGTCACTTTATCATTCCAAAAGAATTTCAGAAAGAAAACTTTAAAACAGAATCCAGAGCATGTATAAAGAGTATAATTGCGACCATCTTTACAACTACGATTAGATATTGTTCATATTTGATTTAAAATGTACTGGAGATAATCCGCGATGCAATCGATAAATTTGTTATGAACTTTATAGGCAAAGTTGTGATCTTGAAGGCAAAACGACAATAAAAAAGATTGTGCAGATTTACATATAAAATCTATAAACAGCCAAAGTTAGCCTTCTTCGAGATGAACTCAAAATTAAGAAACTTAAGCAAAAAGAAGGATAGATAGTTAAACGGAATAAAACATTTGTCTATTTGAAAGTCATCCAGGCATCAGTATATTCTAGATTTTCAGATACTAATTTGTTTTCTTATCGCATATCACCCTCAAATATCCCACCAATAACCCTTCAAAATACAGTTAATCATATATTTAACCACTAGTTTACACTGTAACTTTAGCAACCCTACTTCACCATTAATTTTTACTAGAGTGGAATTCAAATTTACAGTTGGACGTTTCCAGACTAAAAGCACCTTGAGTAAGGCGAATATTAAAGATCAATTAAATGTTAAAACATTGATTTTTAAGTGAAACTCAAGTATTTGCCCAAAGATAACATTTCCTTAAAAAAGAAGCTTTCAAATTAGATACATGAGCAGGAAAAGCAAATGTAAATATCAAAGCAAGCATTTTTTAAGCTTTGCGAATTTAACGCTTTCCATCACAATGTCAAAGTCCACAATAACTAATCATAATTAACTTTTATCCAAAAAGTATTCAATGTCTTGCCCTTCCTTAAAAATCATGTTCAAAATTTATATTACCTGCTGGTTTTTTTTATTTTGATAGAATGTCTAGCTTCCTATTATGTGTCTATTGAATTTGTTGATGTAACCATACTCTTATATAGATACTCCTATCTTTTTATACAATTGGTTTACTCTTCGACAAGTCTATCGTTTAATACGGAATGAAGATAATTCTACTCATATTTTCGTTTGCGCTGTGCATCATTAAAACATTTTGGGGTTATAACAGTCCTCCCCTTTACGTAAACCATAATTTTTAAGTACCGATCTTAATTGTATGCATTATAATGAAACTAATAATTATCTTATTCCTTGGAATTAGCCTAAATTGGGCCCAATAAATACCTTAGCAACGCCGTGATCTCTATCCAAGTGAAGAAAATAAAGCAATCGTTCCTAAAATAGTAGAATAAATGAAAACAGCAAACACTTCAATTTGGTAATCCTCTATTTCCTAGTCATGATATGTATATATTTAATCAATTATTCATATAGTCATATCACATAAAGCATTGTGATCGGTAATTCGATGTCTATCCAGCTGTTTTAAGTCGCTATCGCTTCGGCGAGAATTTTTATTTTGATGATAATAGGCAAAGGTTGGTTTTGTACAGTCTATGAATCTATGCTTGAGTTTAGTCATATTTTTTTAGCAATTTGTGGATTTTGAATTGTTTGTTCGCGCTTGTTGTTTCATCGATCGATTCGGTACTTGTATTCTATGATAGTTTTGAATATCGGAGGATATTTAATTCGTCTTTTCGAAATGATAACTTCCAGTTTGATTTTATTCGATCGCATGATACAACATTTCTAAAAGGCATGTAACTTGTCTTGCAAAGGTTTCTTTCTTTAGATTATCCAATTTATGCGTCAGCCGTCCATCGGATGGAAGACTTCTACTTTTCATCAAAAACAAGAGGCTGCTTAGTATTTTGGCAAGAGGTTTTGGGTTTTGAGAGGTGCCGAGTATTGATAATGCTCGAGGGATTTGATTGGTTAAACTGAGGGAAGGAAGGCGGAATTATTTTGGATTTAATGAGCCAGTTCTACTTTAGCTTCTTCTTAAAAAGCAGCTTGTTTCTTCGATTCATTAATGTTTTCTAGCAGTTAATCTCTATCTTTTTGATAAACTGTCGAAAATCCATTTGCTGGTCTTGATAATCATTTTATCCACAACTTTCTCTCTCTAAAGCTTCCATTTACTAATATTATAATTGATTAAAACAAGGCATTAACGCTGTTTCATCTTCCAAAAGTCATCATTTTAAGTCCGAGCATGATTGTAAATCCAATTAACAATATTATAAACATTTTTTAATCAATATTTTCAAGTAATTTTTATATTCATCACTTATATTTGAATTTAATTGAAGTTTAGATATTTTTAAATTCACATTAATGAAACTCAGATACTCGGGCAATATCATGCCTTTTGAGGACAGCATGAGGAAAGTTGCAGCTATCACTTGGTCACCCAGCGGCAAAAAATTAGCTGTCGGAGCTGCAGATCGAGTAACTATATCACTATATAGACTGTTTATCTCTTCGACGAAAACGGACAAAAGAAGGATAAATTTCCTACGAAGCCCTCGGATAAAGGCCAAAAGTCGTATCTGATCAGAGGTCTAGAGTTTTCTCCAGATTCTCAGAAAATAGCAGTTGCACAAAGTGATAACATCGTCTTTGTCTACAAGATAGGTCTTGAATGGGGAGAAAAGAAGGCCATCTGCAACAAGTTTCCAGTTTCAGCTTCAACCACTTGCATGGTTTGGCCCAAAGATCATCCTAATGAGCTACTTTTTGGATTAGCTGATGGAAAGGTTCGCCTAGGAGTACTTAAATCCAATAAATCTAATGTCTTATATTCAGCTGATACTTACTGCGTTTCATTAGCAGCATCCAGAGATGGAGGAACAGTTATTTCTGGCCATTTAGACGGAAGTGTCTATGCATATTCTATGGATAATCAGTCCTTTAAAAAGATATTTACTCATCACTCCGTTCCCTACGCTCTTGGATTTGGAGAGAACATAATGGCAGCCGGTAATGATAAAAAAGTGACTTTCTATGACACTTACGGAAACGTTCTCCAAAGATTTGATTATACCCATGAATAAAAAGTAAAAGATTTTACAGTTGCAGCCTTTAATCCTTCCGGAGACACTGTGGCGCTGGGTAATTTCAATCGCTTTTATGTTTATAATCTGAACACTAAGAGAGGACAATGGGAGGAAATCACCTGCAAACAAATTGAAAACTACTATACTGTTACCTCCATCTGCTGGAAAAATGATGGTGCTAAGCTTGTCACAGGCAATCTCTGTGGATCAGTGGATATTTATGATGCCAGTGTTAAAAAATTTAAAAAAGGAAAGTATTTACTGAACTACGTATCTCCGAGTCAAGTTCTCATTTTAAATGAGGGGACAAACAAAGAGAGCATTCTAAAATCATTCAATGGTCTGGAAATTACTAAGATTAATTTTTATAATGACCGCTATGCTGTGGGCAATACCTTTGAAACATTGATTATAACAGATATCGAAACCAACAAAACCAGCTAAATTTATTGGAAAGGAGCAGGAAACTAAAAGTATGATTTCTCGAGCCCCAACTTATGTATGATTTCCAATGCAGGATAACTTACTCTCATCGAATATGGCCGCAATGAGCCTTTAGGTACCTGTAGAACAGAGTATATGAAGCCAAATCTAATTTCTGCTCGCATTAATTAGAAGGGAGTTAAGATGATTGCATATTTACTAGATCTGCAAACGATTTCGCTATTCGACTTAAATACTTCGAGCATAGTCACTCAGATTAGTCATGATTCTAAGATAGATTATCTTTAGCTCAATGCAAATTCCAACAAACTACTCTTCAAAGATAAAAGGAAACAACTTTACATTTATAACCTTGCAACTCTTAGTAAAAATACTCTTTTGCCATATTGCACATTTGCAAAGTGGGTTCCTCTTAGTGAAGTTGTGGTAGCTCAAAATCGTCAAAATCTTAATGTTTGGTACTCAATTGACCATCCTGAAAAAGTGACCATTTACAACATCAAGGGCGATGTCGAATCAATTGAAAGAAAGGGTGGAAAAACTGAAGTTTTAGTTTCCGATAATAGTGGAAATGCCATTTCATCGTATACTCTCAATGAAGCTCTTATTGATTTTGGATTTGCTCTAGAAGAGAAGGATTTATAAAAGGCTGCCCTTATCCTTGATAGTTCAGAGTTAACAAACGAAACGGAAGCCAACTGGAAAGCGCTTGCAAAAATGGCCATTGAAACTCAAAATGTTTATGTTGCTGAACATTGTTATGGAGCATTAGGAGACGTAGCTAAGGCCTCATATCTGAAGAAGATAATAGACCTTTTGTAGGCTTATCAAAAGTAAACAGGCCGCAAAGACGGTATTAATTACTACAAGGTCCAAGCTAAATTAGCAGTGCTTGAGCATCAATTTCATCGTGCTGAATCTTTGTTGCTTTAAAACAACTAAATAGAATAGGCAATGTAGATGTATCAGTAGCTGCACAAGTGGGATTAAACAATCAAATGTGCTGAAAAAAAGCATCATCCCGATGTATAATAACTCAAGAAAAACTATTATAACTGGTTGTTGGAAACGGGACAAGAAGAGAAGGCAGCTTAAATCAAGGAGGAAGAAGGAGACTATAATCAGGCTATTAATTTGTATCTTAAGGGAGGTATTCCAGCCAGAGCTGCAAATGTTGTATACAACAGTAACGTCAGCTTTCCTCAGGAATTGCTATAAAAAATAGCTTCGAGCCTCGCTTCAGCAAGCATGCATTAAAAAGCTGGAGAACTCTATGAGGAAATGGATTTGCTACAAAAAGCTTTGGATTGTTACGTAAAGGGAAATGCTTATAAGAAAGCTGTTGATCTGGCTAAAAACGCATAACCTCGATTAGTGACCAGTTTATAAGAAAGATGGGGAAATTATTTGATGTCAATCAAACAAACTCAAGCTGCCATTAATCATTTCATTGAAGCTTAGAAAATTCAAAAGGCAATCGAGGCCTCTATCTTAGCTCGTGAATGGAATAAAGCAATTCAACTTCTTGCCCATCAAACTCCTTAAGTAGCTAGACCTTACTATCGTCAAATTGCAAAACATTTTGCTTCTATTCGTCAGTACGATTTTGCGTAAAAATATTATTTAAAAGCTGCTTTGCCAGTTGATGCATTTTAAATGTACGCACAGGTGGGTAAATGGTAGCAAGCCTTGAGATTGGCGAAGTAAAACCTTCCTGAAAGCGAAATAAATAACCTTTATGTTAAGCAAGCAAAGAAATTTTAAGAGTAATAAAAGTTAAAGTAAGCCTAAAAAATGTATCTAATAGTATAAGAGTATGATCTTGCCATTGCCATGTATAAAAGATGTGCCCAATATGACAACATGATTCGACTTGTCTCTAAGTATAGAAGCAACCTTCTTAAAGAAACTTACCTCGCTGTTGCTCAAAAATTACATAAAGATGGTAACTTTAAAACTGCAGAACAAAATTATATTGCCGCTGGAGCGTGGAGGGCAGCAGTCTAGATGTACAAGACTCAAGGATTGTGGGAAGAAGCAGTTAGGTGCTCCAAACTTTATGGTAAAGATGAGTTCACATGCGAATTAGCAAAGAGATGGGCAGAGTCATTGGGTCCATAACAGGGTATGAAGATGCTGTTAAAAATGAATTTAGTTGATGCTGTGGTGGAGTATCTTTCCGATAAAGGCGAGTTTGATGAAGCGTTTAAAATGGCTAATCTTCATGCCAAGCACAAAATTAGAGATGTCCACTTAAAATATGCTTTTAAGCTATAAGATGAAAAACGATATAAAGAAGCAGAAGCTGAATTTATAAAGGCAGGAAAAGCTCAATAAGCCATCAGCATGTATGAAAATATTGGCGACTTCCATTCTGCCCTCACGGTTGCCAGTCAATATGAACCTGGGTCTCGAGATGCCATTTTGATTAATCAAGCTAAAAGCTTCATTGAAGGAAATAAGAGAGAATATGGAAAAGCCGAGGGTGCGTATATAAATGCTCGAAAACCTTAGTTGGCGATAAAGATGTATCTCGAAATTAACAACACACAATAAGCTTTGAGAGTGGCTCGCAAACATGCTCCTCATCTTGTAGAAGAGATAATGCGAAGAGAACCAGCTTAATCTAATCAGTCTCCTGAGCAAAAATTGCAACAGGCCAAGACATGGGATGACTCTCGCAATTACTCCAAAGCTATTGAGGGGTATCTTCAAATAACGACTGAAGATTTTAAAGACCCACAGCTTCTAGAACAAATTTGGAGGAGGGCTGTGCAACTTGCTGCCACATATGAGAAGGACAAAGTTATGAAAGTGGCCAAGATAGTGTGCGGGAGATTGTGCTAAATTAGGTGCTTTGACTCGGCAGGAGAGTTGCTCTAACAAATGAATCTATTTGAGGAAGCAGTTGGTACCTATTGCGAAGGAGGTAATTATGACGCTGCCCGTCACTGCGCTAAACTTATTAAAAATCCCGACCTCAATGCTAAATTAATGGATTACATTGACAGAAAGCAGAGATAAACAAATAAAAGCGAAAGAAACCCTTGGAATGCTCTCAAATTGGGAGACTATGAAACAGCTTGTGAGATATTCAAAGAAACCAATGACTGGAAAAATTGTCTTGACAAGGCTCAGTAGAAAGGTCCATAATTGCTAAACAAATATCTCAATTCTTATATAAAGGTTACAGTTGAGGCCGGCGACTTCTCTGCTGCAGCTCAAGCCTATTCTCAGTATGGTATGCCTCTTATTCCCAAAAATTACCCAACTTATAAAATGTTGACCCTCTAAATATTTGTTGAGTGTGAAAAGAAGGAGATCTAGCCTCTACGAAAAGCATTATTTGAGTTTTATAATTTATTAGTTGGTACTGCCGAACAAGGAAGTCCTACATTGATTGAGTACTCCAACTACCTCACAATTGCTCACCTATGCAATCTAAAATTCATATACGAAATTAAACCGGCTGCCCAAGCCCTTCATCAAAGGATCACTGTGTCATTGCTGCGCTACTGCTAATTTATTCGTTTAGATAAATTATTCTATGAAGCTGGCGTCAGCTGCCAAAAAAATGTAATCTTTATGTAATTCAGAACATATATGGACTTGCTTCAGTTTTATTAAATCGCTACCTTGATATCAATTAAATTATCTAAGATCCTGACAACAATAACATTTCTTAAGATGATGAGTTTAGTATCACAGATATTCCTTCTCCTTACAATGTCAACATGCCCATGAAAAACATGATTGGAGAAGCTGAAAAGGAAAAGATTAAGGACTGGCTGCTCGAAGTGAGTATGAACCACAAATTTGATAGCTCTCTTCCCCTTCGCTCATGTGAAAAATGCTCGACAAAAATTTATGATGCTTCTATTGTTTGCTATAAGTGCAAAAATCGTAGTGAAGTCTGCATTCTTACTGGATATCCAGTTAACGGTTCCAATGGTAAACAATGCAGGAGTTGCGGTAAATGGGGACTCAAGGAGGCATGGACAACTTATCTTAACTGTTTTGCGAATTGTGCTTGGTGCAACAAACTTCCATGATCAATCATCATTCAATCATAATTACAAAATTATTAATGTTCTCAATTCAGCATTGATTTATACTTTTAATGTATTTTTTTATATCCCAATGGGAATGCTATTTTGCTAATGTTATATAATGTGGTGAAAATTTAAAAATGCAAAATAATTGAATAGATAATAGATAATCCAATAAATGGGACAGAAAAGTGCTAAAGTCGACAAGGAATCAAATTTTAATCAGGATGAACTTTAAAAATCCATAACTGATCTATTTGGAACAGACGTCAAAGGGTATACACTCGAAAGTGTGATATCTCCTATCATAATGATAAGCAAAGATATCAGCGAAAAGGGGTCCTTTGATAAAAAGTAGGAAGGATTGGAGGTAAACATCACCTTGATTCGATGTCTGTACCATCCTCAATTTGAAAATTGTCTTAAAGCATTAATGATTCTTTTAGGAAACGAATTGAAAAGTATAATGGATAGCAAACTCATAGCCCTTGTTCCTCGTTAAAAATTCAAAAAATGTCTTAATCTAGCGCATTTTTGTATTTTTTTCACAGATTACAACCTAATTCAGACTGTCAACCTTTTGGGTGTGAGATCAGATTTGCATCCTAATACTAAAAAAATAATCTCATAACTATCAAAAGATATTCCATAGCTTAATTTATCAGTTTTAAGTACTTTTTAATTGTAGGAGTTAAGTGACTTGGTGAAGATATTAAGAATTAGTTTGGGAATGATGATTGATTTGCATCTAAAGATATTAACTCGCTCCGATTTTACTCTAAAAATTGTGGACCTTCTAAATCAATCTGTATTTATAATCTTTTGCAAAATATATTTTTCGTCGTTTGGAGATCTGAGCAAACGATAGAGACATTAAAATTCTAAAAGTTTGATAAAAATAGGAGCTTATTTTCTAGGATTAGGTTTATAAAACAAAATAGCTTCAATTTATGAGACTGCTATTATCTTACTAGCTTCTATCTTATAATCTTGCGGTGATAGTATAAAATAAAGGAAGGCCCTACCATCTCATTTATTTAAAAGCTTGCCCATTATAAATAGCAACTAAAGTATAGATTGGATAGCCTATAATGTATTGTTTGCTTTAAAATATATCAAAGATAGTGCTAAAGTATTTAATAAGCTTAACATCAATCGAATTCCCAGCCTCAAATTACTCTAGCTTATTTTTAAAAAGTTTAAACCACAGGGACAGCAAATTACCTATATGCTGGAATAAATATGCTTGCAAACTAAACCTGGTCAGATAGAAAGGGTTTATATCAGTTAATTGGCTAATATGTACTCTAAATTAGAAAGTGTTAACTCAGAAATTATTATGAAATATTCACAGGTGCGAGATGTTAGTTTTAACGTAAAATCATCAAATAGATCACTTAAAGTCAAGCCCTAAGACATCATGACTGAATTATAAAACGATGATGATACGTTTCAAAAATAAATGATTGGTCTCTGCGCTAAATATGTGTCACAGGTTATTTTTCAGAAGGATGATGTTGTGTACGAATACACTGATAAATCTTTATGGAACCTCATTCTTTATAATTTAGAGACAGGCAGTACACATGGGTAAGGAGGTAAATTAGAAGAATGATAGATTTACATCAACATGATTATAAAAAATAAAATATAGCAGTTTAATACCTTCCAAAAGACAATAGAAGAATATTTTTGATATAGATATCAAAAAATATATCTAGTCAACTTATTTAATTTATTGAACTTGACCGAGTCTTTTTAATTTTATCTTTAGGAAAGTAGATAAAATTGAATATTTAGTTTCAAATGAGGAATTAAAAATAAATCATGATAGGTTTAATCAGAATATATCAGTTTTTATATATTTACGTTTGTGGTTATGAGCATCTTATTTATCAAATTCATTATAGTGAGATGCTTCTCAAGGTTTCTTGGAATAAATAAATCCATATCATAAAATCCAGCAACGTCCTTACTCTTAAAGAACTCAAGGACCATATTCATCAACTCTTTAAAGAACACCCCACAAAATATTATCTTGCCTATATTGATGAGGATAATGATGAGATAATCCTTTAAAATGAGGGAGATTATACTATACTTCTCAACAATGAACTTAAAAATGTTAAAATTATCATCAAAGAGAGATCTGAAGATTTTTATGATGAGACTCAGAAAATAGAATTAGTGGAACTAGAGTCTCCAAGAGAAAATATGAATCAAATTGAATAGATTATGAAGAATGATTCTCTTCTAAACGAACAATCATAAATTAAAAACACCTCAAATTCAATCAGCCTTGACTAATCCATTGAATAAAAACTTAAGCTAATGCTTCCTACAATCGTCAGCAAAATAAAAAGTGAAATCAGCTAAAGCATGATTAACAATTGTGAGATAAATCTATTAAAAAAAGAAAATAAGATTGATTCCAAAACAGCCAAGGTTGTACATGAGGCTTCTTGTGACGGATGTGGATTGGATGATATCGAAGGAATCAGATACAAATGCTCAGTCTGCCCTGATTTTGATTATTGTTAAAAATGCTAAGCGACGATTTGCCATCCTCATCCTTTCCTCAAAATTAAGGATTTGAGTCAAACTCCCATTCAAATTTTTGCTGTAATCGAAGATGAAAAGAATTCATTAAAAATAAATGGAAACATAATTAACTGTCCACGTTTGAGTGATGGATGCAAAATCAATAATGAATTTCATACTGCTCAACAATTCATGAGACAAAAGGCCTGTCCTTTTATGAATCCTCAACAAAAGATGGAAATAAACGAAAATACAAAAACTGATAGAAAATAACAGAAGGCAGAAGAGAAGATCTAAGTTAAATCTAATTTAAAGGTAGAGGTGAAAGCAGACAACAAGTTAGTTGAATCTAAACCAAAAATTTAGCAAAAGCAGGAAAAGAAAGATGTCAAAATTTAAGAAAGGGATCAAGTAAAAATAAATAAATAAAAGAAGTTGAATGAATCATTAATTATTGCCAATGCCAACTACTTGGTAAATATTGCTTAAATTTAATTTACTGAGGGCTACAGAATTTCGGCAAATCATCCCTTCCTGACAAAGTAGGAACTGCTAGAGCTATATCTGAATGGAGGCAGATGATCATCTCCTATATTTCTAAATCTTAACTTGTAAAATATTTATATTTAAACAGTGTTGATTTATCATAAAACAGATATACGAAAAGTAATTTATATTTTTGTATAAAAATACTGAAACTTCGATAATATTTGATTAAATTTGATAATGTTTTGCGATGCTTGCCTATGATCGCTCGCTAATAATAAAGAGATCAAATGTAAATAATTTATTTAATAATATTGATGAACTATCACAATTTCACTTGTGGCTTTTAAGCTTATTTAAATTAGATATTTTTTTAACCGGACTCCTCAATGGTCTTTCATCACGAGGAGACCACTATTCGTCATCAGATTCCTCAGAAGTAATAGCTTATTTTTTTACTTTTATATTGTTTAATGTGGGTTTGCTTTTGCTGACTTCCAAATCAAAATTATTATTTTTTTCTTCTAAATCTTAAAAGTGATATTTCGAGTCTTTAATTTTTTCATGCTATTTCTTCGCAATAAACTCATTAATTGATGTAATAATTGTATGAAGTGCTTTAACATCCATTTGTCCTTTTGCCAGATAGAAGTCTAAAAGAAGTAATCTTACTTGTCGACCATCTGGAGACCTTTGTATGCATTTAATTCGATTATCATTGTATTTCACTAAACGAGTCGCACTATAATTTTTATTTTTTTCACCTATTTCACATAATTTTCTTAATGAAACTCTCAACAGTTTGAAAAATTTCTTTTTCAATAATTATATCGTGAAGATATCTTTACACTGAGGATAAGCCTCTTGAAAATATTATCTAATGGTCGTAAAGTGATAATCGTATTTATACACATCTATGAGCTAGCGTTCGCATTTTCTATTCCAAATGTTATCAAAAATTCCAAAATCCGCTCGTCCAGTTGCTTGGAACTAGGTCTCTTCAATCCACGATGTGATTTATTTTGACTCAACTTTTTTACCAATAAGTCTTACTCTTAAAGTTTTCATAATAGCAAGATACGAATTTGATCAGCCCCAAAATATTTCCTGCAGGACAGCAATATGGAGAAAATGCTGCGCAATTAAAATCTAGTGAGCGGCCTAATATTGATTCTACACTCTTCAGCAATGAATTTTTCAATTTTCCGATAAGTATAATGGTTTGAGCAACAAACTGTTTTTATGCCTATTTTTACGCTGCATCATCTTTATAGGAAGATTTTATTTGCTATTTTTTATAGAAATATCGTGAGAACCCATCAGATTCTTCAATCTTCCCAATTAATTTAATATTTTCATCAATACTATTAATGGAGTTTGTAAATCGACCCAATTTAAATTCATTTGACAAGTTCATTGGATATTTAATTTTGTCCTCATTTTGTGAGGAGTTATCCTTTAAAAGCTGCCAGTATAATATCTGTATAATAGCATCCACATTTCTGTGGGGTATTGTTTGTTTCAGAAGCTCTATGCTTTCATTAATTTCCTATGTATATTTAGAAGTACTCGATAAGTTGGCATCTTGTCTTGCTGATTACGCCTCTTTAAAGAAGGAATATTTATATTGTCTATATCGAGTAAATTATCATTAAAATTTGTCTTTTAAGGTTTCTGCTGTGCAAAAAAATTATGTCCATATTATAATTAGTAATATTGTTGCTAATTGTAATTGGACTCTTATTTTTGAGATTCCCTGCAGTTTAAATTTTGAAAGAAGTAAGATAAAGAGTCGTCGTCCATTAATACTAATTAAATAATGTTTTGGATGTAATAATATAAATTGAGTGTGTATTTTTTTAAGAAAACACATACTATTTAAATATCCTATAAAAATATATTTCCTCAAACAACGTACAATAACATATAAAGAGCATTTAGTAATAGAGTTTATTCGAATAATACACATAACTATCGAAAGCTAAATTGTTGTAATTTGTCTTATTTAAGTTAATTTCGTAGTAATTATAATGTTAATTGCTTGACATTTTAATTAAAATTAAAATATTTCTTATTTACTGATCAAAAATCAATTATTTTTATTGCCGCTATCCTCTTAGCCTTCTTCAAGTTCATAGTCTGTTTTCAAATCACCACTGCCATCTTTATAAGTTATTGTGCCCAACATTTATAAGAAATAAGCAAAGTTGCCGAATGCATAAAAGATCATTAGATTGTTTAATAGTGAAGATGTGGATTCTAAAGTATGCATTTCCTGTAGAATTATTGGTATATTCAAAAAATTACCTAAAATATACTATTGAGCTGCTGTGCTATTAAAATTCCAGTTAGTAAAGTTTCCTAATTATTGAGTAGAATTATACAGCCAACTGAAATCTTTAGTCACAAAATCAGTCACAGTAATATCAAGAGAATCATTTCCCAACATATAGACCATTCCCGCTGCGATATAGAGTATAGAAAAGGCCATCATTACAAATTTATAGATGATAATTTGCCACGATTTCCAAAAGACATAGACCATCAATACCCTAAACACTCCAGCAAGTGCAAAATTTGTCAGAATATAAAGAATTATGATAAAGTAATCTTGCCAAGCAATTAATGTCAATGCATTCAAAAAGCTTTAATCACTTTTTGTATAAATCGTGCAAAAACTATTTATATGAATAAAAACGTATGCTACATCTGTGGCCAGCATAGCAATTATAATCCCATCCAACAATAGGAACAATTTTATCCGCTATTTTAGAGTAGTAAATTGGCAAGCATAGCAGATACTTACAATTATTACGAATATATAGCAAACCATTAATCCATAATAGATATTGAAGTCGGTATTTGGCCCCACTGGGGGCAAAACTACATTAGTTAAATCAATAGCTTCGGAGAGAGAAGTGGGCTGAAAGAAAAAGAGAGTGAGGTTTATTAAAGGGACTCCAGCAGTGCATATGGCGAATAAAATAAACCAAGCAATGTGGGTAGAGATTCGGCCTTTAGAATTGATTATTGGTGGAGCAGTAGAGATTTCGTCTTAGATTAGTTTACTATTATAATATTTTTAAGTTAGGATCGTCATCTAAACTGCTTTGGGTGACGAGTACATTTGAGTGGAGATTTATAAATTTATTTAACTCTTAATGATCAATAATATAATTTCATTCCACCTTTAACGAAGAAGATTTTTTATAAAAATTGTATGGTAAAACACATCGATAATTTTGTCAAACAGAAATTGGTATTCCAAAAATTATTTTGAAATGTTTAATCTTATTAATGAGCAAAATATTTAGTCCTAAATAAAAAATATTAAAGTTAAAAAATCAAAAGCAGATGCTTTACTCTTTAACTGATATAAATAAAATAAAGAAATTGTATCCAACATTTTACTATAGTTTTTTAAAAATAATATTATAAATATATTCAAAAACCAAATATTCCCACAATCTTTTTTATTGATTTTCCTCTTTCTTTTTGTTATTTACTATTTTTGCTCTATTAATGAAATTTTTGCAATGAATTATGTGATTTGATTTACTTTAACTCGGAAGACATCTCATTAATCTTTGAGTAGGCTTCAGTCAACTCATCTGTGAGCTGCTTAATGGTTTCCAAATGCTTATTATTTTTATTATTTAAGTCTGTAATTTTGGTTTATTATATTATTTGGTTTTATTCGATTTCAGCATCATGGGAAGATATTTCTTAAGATTTTGTGTTGGGGTGAGTTTATAGTAGATTTTTAAGCGAATCAACTTCTGATTTTAACTCATTTTGGATAGATTAATATTTTATTAAATTAGACTCGCTTTACTTTCTTATATTTGATAATTATCTATTTAAAGCTTGTACTTATCCTTTTAAATTAGATTTTTATTTAGTCAAATTACCATTTTGAGTTTTCAATTAGGCTCTATCTTGATTTAAACTATTGTTCTCCTATTTATTTAAGATTAATCTGGCTTTCATCTCCTAAAAATCTGTGAATTTCTTGTATATATCTCTTTAATGCTGAATTATTGTGGCATTGAATTAATTGCTTTTATTTAACAACAGGACTTATAACTCTTTATTAATTTTTGCTAATTAAATTTTATCTTTCTCGAGTTTTTCTAATTTCATTTGAAAATTGATAATCTATTGTTAATATTTTTTTTAATTCTTTATTCGAACTTATTATTTTTATTTAAGATTGCATGTCAACTCATTAATGAAATTTGTATTCTAACTTATCTTTTCTCTCAATATGAATTAAAATTCAACGTCCTTTTTTTGACAAAATTATCGATATTAAATTTATTTATCTCTCATCATATTTTCCCATTATTACTCTTTATTTTACATTTAATACTTATTGGTTTATTTTTATTTTTGTAATGCTTTTTCCAGTGATTAACAATTTTATGCTAAAAGATTAATATTGTTAATTAAATCAATTTTCTCATTGCTATACTCTTCATTTGTTGTTTTGAAAAATTTTAGTCTTTACTTCATTTCATCAATCTTAGACTATAATTACGCATTATTTGCTAACCATCTTTATTTTTATACAACAAATTCGGCTTTATAAGAACAAAGCTATTCATTTTGAGCATTTAACTGATTAAGTAACCTTTCAGATGCTTATTTTGCTGATTTTAATTATATTTTAAGAAATCCACTCTCTTTTTAGAAAGCCAGAATTGTAGATTAATTTTATTGCTGTGATAAGAGAAGAATTTTAAATTATTCTTACCTTTCAATACATAACATTTTCTTGTTCTCTAATTAAATAACAGTTGAATTAAGGTCTTCTTTTAAATTATGATTGACTGTTTAAATCTAAAATATTTTTTGATTTAATGCATAAAGAGTTGATTGTAATATATTTTTCTATTAATTTGCTAAGGCTAATTATTTTTCAATTTTTTATATTTGTTTTTAAAGATAATTGATCTTTTGATCAGCATTTGCTATTTATTCATTTTTGTTGAATAAATCAATATTCAAACTAATGATCTTTTCATCTGATTTTTTCATATTTTTCGAATGTTCTGCTTTAAATTACTCTAATATATTATTTTCTTCCTTAATTTTAAGCAATAATTGGTTAATATATACATTTCTATTGTTTAATTATAATTGTATCGAATTAAATTGTTCTTAAAAAATCTTTTAATTGTCTTTGTTGTCCATTTCTTTTATGAGTTTCTTTGCTTACTATTTGGCTTAATTTACATTTTTCTCTAATCTTCCAATTACTATATTTAATTATTATATTTTTTGGATATATTTATATTAGATATTGGTCCTTTTCGCTTCATCATCTCGTCTTTGATTTTCTAATTGATTGTTTTCTTCAGTTAAAAGATATATGTTTGATGTCAAATCTTTCCTTTGCTATTGCAGTTTTAAATTTTCTTGTTTCAGAATCTAAATTTCATTATCTCTATTTTAGCTATTGAAATTATATGTATTTGGCTCATTTTTAAGATGATTTTATAACTAAATAGTGAGCTTTTAAATTATCTCTTCCAGGTCAATGTTTGAATTAACCAAATTAGTGTTATTTTACTTTAATTTTTAAATATCAGCTACCAGTTGCTGATTTTATAACTTACATTCTTTCATTTGACTGTTTGCTTGTCGACATTTTTCTTCAAGTTTTTCTATTTATTAATTAAGCGTTTTCATGCGTTACATTTCATTTTTGCTATCTTTTTATTTGTTCATTTTATTAATGAGTTCTTATTACTGACTTCGATGTTTCTTATTTTCACATTGCAATTATTATATTTACTTAGTCTGCTAGATTAATCTATTTGCTATTTATTCGCAAATCTACTTTTTATCTAAGTCTGCAGAACATTTGTTAAACAGTTTCATATGCAAAACTTAGAGATAATTCTCCTATTTTGAAACTTGTCCAATGTTCTGCTTCTATTTTGTTGATTTTATCCGATCAAGAAGAGCAAAAGACTGCCGCGTTAGTTTATCTGCTTTTTTCATCGCTTTATTTTACATCCAGTTTTGGATATTTAACACTTATATCAATAATTTAACATCAATCGATATTTTTTAATATAATATCTCCATGAAAATTGTTCTTCTTTTCCTCTTCATCTTTGAATCATTGTCAATCTTTAACCCAGCATGTTTCATCTGTCATGATTTGGTAAAAATAATTCAAGAATCAGTCCCTTCAGCTCCTTCCTAGATATTTGCAGATCAAATTGCCATCACTTATTGCACGAAAAAACATCTGCAAGATCATACTGTCTGTAAGGGAGCAGTAAAATAAATGGTGAAGGTCATTATCCCTTCTTTATGGAAACACTACACTGATCCTCATTTAATCTGTTCATAAATTCGAGTTTGTGGCCAATAATACATAAAACGTAACCTTAAAGATGATATTAACAAAATTTTAGTGGGAAAACCATCAAAGTAATGGTAAAATCCAACTTTATCTAAAAAATTAAAAGTTATGCATATTTCAGATTTGCATATTGATCTCTTTTATACGACAGGTGCACCTTCAAAATGCTCAGAACCAGTCTGCTGTAGAACTAATACGTCTATGAAAATGGATCCTTGGAAAATTTTAGCTAACCACAATGCCGGTGTTGATTTAACTGATGAAAATATTAATGATGAGCCGGCTGGATACTGGGGAAGTCTCAATGATTGTGATTTACCTTTGCAAACTTTTCATCTCTTTTTGAAGGAAATCGAAAAGATGGATCTGGATTTAATTATCTGGACTGGAGATAATACTCCGCATGATATTTGGAAGCAGAGTCAGAGTTACAATCTCAATTTTACCACAATTATCAGTGAGTTGTTGAGACAGCATACAAAAGCACTTGTAATTCCTACAATGGGTAATCATGAAAGTTATCCTGTCAATGTTTATAAATACGAAGGAGATCGGGAGTCTATGTTGAATGGAGGTTTATCTTAAGCTTGGAAGCCCTGGCTGACTCAATAGGCTTACGAAATGCTTCGAACAAAAGGATATTTTAGTATAGTCTTGCCTCAATTTAACAACCTAAAGATACTATCAGTGAATACTCAAGCTCAAAACGATTAAAACTTTTTTTTGATATAAAATCCAACAGATCCTGGGCATATGCTTGAGTGGATTGAAAATGAACTAAAGAACTCTTAATTAAAAAATCAGTATGTATATATTATTGGCCATATTCCTCCCCAAGATGCTTTAAATGAATGGGGCATGCGCTTTAATGCTCTTACTGAAAGATATTCATTCATCATAAGAGGCCAATTTTATGGGCACACTCACAAAGATTAAGTAGGCTTCTTTTTTTCATCTAACAATAAAAGTTAACTGATTAACTATTACCTGGTAGCTCCTAGTTTGCAATGTGGTCGCCATCCAGAATATAGAGTCATGGATGTTGATTATGATACTCTGCAGGTTATCAACTATGATCAATATAGGTAATTATCACTATATTCAGACTTGATCTTAACAAATATACTAAAAAATAAGAGAACGCAAAATTTGAGCTTTTGTACACCTTTAAAGAGGCTTATGGGCTGAAAGATATGACTGTGAAAGGAGGTATGACGAACTTTAATTAAAAATTAAAGAAAGAAAAAGAAACACAGATTCAATACTCCTATTTTAGGGGAAGTGGACTTGAGCCAGGTAAATCTGGCCAAGATGTATATTGCGATTCGATGGCATCTCCATCTTTAAGAGCTTAATGTTTAGGAGTAGTTTACAAAAAGAGTTTCTTCGATAAAATGGCTGGTAATTGGAAAGACCTGAAGCACCACTTTTGATCTTCAATGATTATTAATAAAAAATAATTTAATCGTTTTAATCTGTTTGATCCTGCCAAAATAATTGAATTGGAATATAACAAACTATAATTATCATAGTTCAACGAAATATGATTAGTGGTCCCGATCAAATGAAGCTTTTGAAGCAATTCGACCTGCCTCTCTTAAAGCAACTACTCCTATAATAAAAAAATCTGCCTAGAGAATGGGTGAAAACACTTATCAGCAATTTTATAAACATTGTCAGTATTACAATAGTTATCTATAGATAAGGAACCTAATGTAATAAGAATTAACGAACCAGTGATAATCATTGGAGACATCCATGGGCAATACTTTGATCTACTTAAGATCATGAGTTTATTCCCATCTTTGTAACGTGCTCCGAAAGAATATTTACTATTTCTTGGAGATTACGTGGATAGAGGGCCTCAAGGGGTAGAGGTAATCATTCTAATGATGTTCCTAAAGCTGAAATATCCGTAAAAAATAATAATGCTTCGAGGAAATCACTAATCACGTCAAATGACTCAAATTATGAATTTTTTCCAAGAAGCTTGCTCCAAATATGATCAGGATATTTATTTTGATTTTATGGATGCCTTCGATGCACTGCCTCTTGCAACAATTGTAAATTAGAAATATTTCTGTGTCCATGGTGGAATCACAAAATTAGGAGAGTCTATTTAATAACTTCTCAAGTTAGAGAGATTTGATGAGATTCCACTTTAAGGATCACTTTGCGATTTGGTTTGGTCAGATCCAGTTCAAAATTAGGAAGGAACATTGCCGAAAAACAATCTTGTTATGGCTAATTATCAAAGAAATTGCTCAATATTTTTTGGGAGCGAACATGCAAAAGCTTTCCTTAAAAGATAAAAGTTTGTTACCATAATTCGGGCTCATTAGGTTCAAAAAGAAGGCTACAAACAACATATGTGGCCAAAATGGAAGAAAACTCCAATGGTTTACACGATCTTTTCAGCCCCAAATTACTGTGGCAGCTATGGAAATCTCGGAGCTATCTTATCAATTTCAGTAAATTAGATGTTATCCTTAGAATTCATAGTTTACTATTCGCCAATTTAAAGAAAGCAATCCTAAATATTATGTTCCAGCCAAATACAATGCCTTCAATTTCAGTATGAAGCAAGTTTTAGACTGTCTGGATCAAATCATGAAGCGAACTACAAAAAAATGGGTCTCTGCGAAAATGCCATAGTTGTAAAAGATCAGTACTGATTAAGCAATAAATATGTACATATCTTCTCAGGAATGTAAGAAGAGGCAATTAAAATTAATACTTTCTCCATAAGTTCATCACTAAAATAAAATTTTAACAGAGTAATAGGCTTTTACCAAAAGTAGAGGCTATTTTTCTGAATCTGAAAAAAGACCAGCCAATCTTACCTTTAAAGGAAAGTAATGATTGTTTATTGCCATCTTTAATTTATATTATCAGCCTATATACACAAAATATTCAATTTTCACGATCTTACTCAAAATGAATTATAGAAGATGTCAAGGTAAAATTTAAAGTAGAATAATCAATTCTAATTTTGTTATTTCTGTTTTGTATTTTTATTAAAAGAGAATGTTGATGAAAAGAAAAATAAATTGTCATCTAATAATGATTTATTATAAAAATTCATAAATCATCGAATGATGACTGCAATTTATGCATCTTTTTAATCTAAAAAAATATGATCAATGATCACAATATTTTATGAATGCGTTATTTATTTTCTTTTTAAATAATTCAATATCCATCTATTATAAATTAGGATTAGTAATTATATTTAATTAGTTAATGGGAATTTTTAAGAAGTTTTATTAATTTTCCACTGTTGGTATCGTGAAATCTCGATAATAAATTTTAAAATATATTTATATTGATATGTTGATCTCACTTAATATTTTGCATTATTTTATAAATTAAGGGAGATGTTCTTTATATATGATAAATATAAAATCCAAATCATTTAAACATTGAAATTTTGCATGAAATTAGTTTTATCTTTATCTATTGATTTTTCGCTTGACGTCATAGTATAACTTTTAATTGTTTTGTTGGATGAGGAAATTAGGAATTAAAATCAAATACAAAAAAATTAAAAATTCATTCTGGTACACTGAAAATGTAATAGTTGACTGTTTTGATCAATTTAAGACGTACCCTTTCATATTTGTCTAAATAATTTATTATTGAATATCAATTTTACTAAAAATGTTAAAAGATCTTTGGATAAAGGATTTCGTAATATTCATTATTTAAGTGTATATGATAATAGATTTTAATGAGTTAAAGTCGTCTTGATTCTTATGCTACTTGAGCATGAATTTTAAGTTTTACTTCTAATTTAATTATAATAAATTAGAAAGCCAGCATATTTTAGATGTTTCAACTTATGAATAAAGAAGAATATGATGCAAATTTCTTCAAATATCTCCCAGTCTCCTATTGCCAGCAGAATGGTACTTATGTTTATACTTAGACAATATATTTTAACTAATTTTGAAAAATCAAGAACATCTTACACAAGAATGCAATTTGTTAAGACAAAATGTTTTACATTTATAACAGTGCATCATAGATTTGAGCAAGGAGAAAAATGAAAAAAAAAATGAAAAAATGAGCATTAAACACAATAAGTTTATCAAGTCTAAAAAGATATTCAAAAAGAACTTTGCTTGCCACTTTTAGGATTGTTTCCACCGTTACAGTTCTAATATAGCTCTCAACTCTCATGTAAAGAGAGTCCATCATCAACGTGCAGAAGACGAAGAAGATTTTAAGCCATGATAAATAATCTATTGATCTAATAATTATATTGCATAGTTATAATAATAATTTTTATGAAACAAATTTATTAGTAATTCTTAAAGTTAATTGCTTTGCTTTTTCAAAAGTAAATTGATAATTGATAAGACATAACATCTGAAGAATGCGCTGACTTTGAAGGTAGCTCAAAATTTAGTGGATAAATCAAATATTAAAAGCCATTAGACTTATTATCGAAGCAACAAATAAAAAGTATAATTATCGTAGATTAATATTGATGACCCAACATAAAATACAGATTTAACTATTGATTTAATACAAATATATTAAATTTAATAATTGATCATTTCTTGACAAGTTTATTGAGGTATATTTTCTACAAGGATTTCCTCCTTTCTGCTGAAGAGTATGTCTCATGCAAATAGCCACGATTATTTTGTTCAGTAGGTGAACGCTCGATATTTACTCTTTGAATGGATTTTTTTGAATTGGATCTCGGCAGCATCTCTTTACTGACTTTCTTTTTATTTTATATGTTTTTTGTTTACTGCATCAATTCATCATTGTTTTACAGCATGACTATTTTATCGCGATTATCAAATTACATGTTAAAAGATTATATATCTTTGCTGGAATAGCCACTACCTCTCCTTAAAGATGAAGGCATCAAAACCTGAGCTGACGATTCTTTATTGGGTTTGGGAAGAGGCTGCTGCCTCCCTTATGTTTCCAACTATCGAACCAAAGCGTCATCCTCTTCCATCAGATTATTTTTCCTTCTCAAATTTTGTGCACTGGTAAGATTCCTATCCTTTCTTTTCAAATACTGAGTTAGATTTACCTTATTTACGTTACTATCATCATCATTGCTCTTATTTCTCTTTTAGATATAGTTTAGATTCAACCGGGGATTAATTGGATGATCGATTATTTCCTCTGATAAATGCTATGATTTTTATATTTCGTTATCTGACGGCTCAATCACTTGCCGTTTGCTTCTTGGGAGGGGTGGCATTCTAGAAGTCTGCCAATTTGTGGATCTCGATTTTTCAATGGAAGTACCATTATAATTTTAGAGATTATTTCCACTAGTCAACTAGTATTGATTGGTCATTTCTTCTTATTCTTATAAATCCATATTGAGGTCTTGGCTTGGAAGTACTCTGTTTTCTATTTTAAAATCTACCTTTTTATTTGACTAAAGTCCCAGATGGTCATTCTCCTCTTATTTCGAGAGGGATATATTTATTTATTCAGCATCAATATTTTTCGACAGCATTTAGATAAATTATTTCTCAGTCTTTGCCACTGAATTAAGTTCCTGTTGACCCCCAAATGGAATGCTAATCATTTCAGCTCCAGAATTTATGAAGCTGGACTTATCAATAGCACTTTCTTCGTTATTGAACATCATATTAATGGCATTTTTTCCTCGATCCTTCTCTTCCCGAGAACTGTCCTCGTTCATAGCGATTTTTTTTTGAAATATCTTAACTGCCTCTTCTTTTTCTCGTGTGCGTCTTTCCTCTTCTAATTTTAATAACTACTGCTCCTTTAATTTTAATTTTTAATTTATATCCAACTCCAGCTCGGCCTTCATACCCTTTTCCTCGACTGCGGGGTGATTTTCGATCTCTTTCTTTTGATGTTATAAAGCGTTAGTTTCCTACCCGGAAGAGTGCATATCGCTATTCAATTATTCGGATATATGTTCAAAAATAGGTTTAGCACTATATTGTACACTTATGTTCATTTGTTCTGCGTTGCACTGTATACCTAAATCATCTTCCTCTTTGGTCATATGCACAGTTTGGTCAGTCACCAATGGTGCATACTGTACTGATTGTTCATGTTTTTGAGGCTCATCTAATTGCACTGATATCGATCTATTAATCATTTAATGCTGGACACTTATTTCATGATGTAGCCTATCATGCTCAGACAATCCCACACTAACATCATTGCAATGCGGACCTATACTCATACCTATACTCACATCTTGTACATCTTTGAGATCATTCATTTGAATGCTCATATCGTTGTTTGGCCCAAATAAATCGAGTTATGAAACACTTTCTGTCCCAAGTCTACTAATCAAGGATCTCTATCCAAGGATTTGCTCGGCTTGTACAGATAAATCTCTAAAACTTTTTCCGTTTGAAAGGCTTTAAAAGAGTTATAGTTTACGTGAAGAATCTTATTGTCTATCAGACCTTGTTCTTCCAATTGTGTTATATGGAGGCATGACATTGCTCATCACTTCATCCCATAACTATTCTCTTTTGCCTTATTTAATTCCATCTTCGTTAATATTTTCAAAATAATTATCTTATTTTCGACTATTCATGATTGCCAACAACAGTGTAAGTAGTGACAGGATTAACACATCTATATAGCACATAAACAACTGATCGATAGTAGTAGCCCCATCGAACATAAAGATGACAGCTCCACCAATGATGGCCAAAGAAGAAACGGAGCTGATAAAGGAGTAGACATTATAGACTTTTAGTTCACTTATATTCTACAGCTTAGCACTCAAAATCTTCAAATCGAATAGTTTGCAAAAGAGGATGTTTTTGAATTTATTAGTGGTGACTAATCCAATAAAAGAAACAAACCAATACCAGCACCTGTTGCAACTACCACTCAACCAACTCTATAATTTTTTATCTCTTTTCAGGCTGCAGTTTTGAATAAAAAGAAACAGAAAATTTAAGAAGTAATTAAAAGCTAGCCCACCGCAGATGAGCAAATATGCCAAAGTATGAATTTTACCTTTTTGTAAGTAGTAATATACAAGTAAAAAAATAGTTGCTCCCCACTCTAAAAGACCATATAAGGCATAAAGTGATCCTGAAACATATGTATGTTAATATTGGAATCTCGACATCAAACAGGCAACAGCCAAAAAAGCAGCTGCAATTGTAAAAGGCACGGGAAATAGGGAAGTGCTGGTTAGTGAGCTAGATAAAGTTGCATTAGTGCTGTTGGGGGAGTATTGACATCCTGTTAAGCTAACATTGGATACATAATCAGTAGGGCAGGTTGTAAGGCATGCACCTTGAAACAGAAGCTTAGGGTAATAGCATTGATAGCAGTAGTCGAGTATAGAACAGTTCATGCAAGATGGATCACTACACCACGAGCACGATCCTGCCGAGTTTATTATTGGGGAACTAGCAGGGCAAGTTTGTACGCATGAACTTAAATAAAGATATAAACCTGAAGCACAACTTAGGCAAATAATGTTTGAACTGCAGCTCGAACAATTTAGAGGGCAGCCTTGGCATTGTGTTCCCAATACGTAATATCCTATACTACAAGCTGTGATGCATGTGTTATTAAACAAATAGCCTATGTAATTAATATTTTACCAGAAGTGCAAGTTAGGCAATAGTCACTAAAAGTCAGGCAAGTAAGACAAGGAGAAGTGCATCCAGTGCACAGCTGTGATATTACATTCTTGTAAGTTCCATTGGGACAAGGATTTACGCAAGTAGGAGCAGATGTATTATAAAGGTAGTAATTAGCATTACAAGAAAGACAGTGACTGGTAGCTCCAGAACAAGTATTACAGTTATTAGTGCAGGCCATACATGCACGATTTACTCCTATAAAACCAGCGGGACAGGATGTTGAGCATGATTGATTGTATAAGAAGTTGTTACTTACACATGAAAGGCAAAGTGAGTTGGAAGTACATAGTTAACAGGGGGATACACATGGTAAGCATGAGGCTGAACCAGTATCTGCATATGTATAGTTTGGGCAGGAGGATAAGCAGCTGCCACCAATAAGATAAACTGGTGGAGTGATATTTCTATAGCAAGATGTACAATTAGTTGGAATATTATAGCATTCAAAGCAGTAATAGCCTTGATAAGTACAAGCAGTGCATATTAAGTTCACAGATACAGTACCAGAAGGGCAGTTTGCAATACAACGATTGTAGCTGAGACTCAAACTGATACAAGATGTGCAGTTATTAGCCAAGTTAACACAGGTTCCGCAGCTTGAGTTGCATAATGTAGCCATTCCTGAATTATTGTAGTATCCAATAGGAGTGTAGTTTAAACATTGACTATTGTAAAAGATGTATCCACTATTGCAATCATAACAAGTTGACGCTGATGAGCAGTTGTCGCAATTAAGAGGAAGAGTCGAACATTTAAAACAAGCACCATTCGTTAAATCACCATAATAAGTAAAACTGCAACTTGCCAGGCAAGATCCCAATGAAGTATTCGTTAGAGATAAATAAGGAAGCGAAGAGTTAGTATAACAAGCTGTACAATTAATATATATTAGAGAGCAAGTTTTGCAGCTAGTGTCGCAGTTTGCGCAAACACCATTATTAATTACAAGGGGAGAGGGACATTGACTCACACATTGCCCATTATACAGAGCAGCAGTTGAAGAGCATGTAATGCAGTTATTTATGGTACCTGAACATGTTGCGCACTGAGTATTGCATGCATCACAATTTTTGGTTGCGTTATTAGGAATAGTGAGATTGACTGGACAGTTACTTGTACAAGTTTGGCTATAGTAATAGTATCCTGAAGCACATGATAAACAACTGGTTAAACCAGTGCAGCTTAAACAGGGAGAAACACAGCTTACACATTGAGGAGGAGTAGTGGAGTTGGAGAGGTAAAAAAGTGTGGGGCAAGCTGAAAGACATGCACCATTGTAATTGGTGATATAAAGTGCTAAATAGCTGGAAGATTGGTTGCAGCTGGTGCAGTTATTTATGGAAAATGAACATGTTAAGCAAGTGGAGCTGCAAACAAAGCAAGTCAGTGTTGGTATGTCCTCGTAATAGCCTGTTGGACAGCTTAAAAGGCAAGAGTTATTGGTAGGAAAGTATATGTTGTACTGAGATATATTGGTGTTGTTGTAGCAACTAAGACAGCTGGAAGTATTTGTGGTGCAAGTTTTGCAAGGAAGAACGCAAGCTATTGCAAATTTTATATCGGTTGAACTTTGATCAATGATGTTATTTCCTGAATCAAAAGAAGTGACAATAGTATAATCACTCGGTTGGCTAAGAGGGGAAGTGATTCCAGAAATGGTGAAAGTCATCTTGGATATGCCCAAAATACCAGTCACATTCAGTTGATTCGCACTAATCATTGAGCATGTACCTATAAAACCAATGAACGAGGAGCAAGTAAGAGACCCAACTCCAAAGGAGGAGGCTAATGATATTTTAAATGATGATGGTACCATATACGCAGAGGGAGTAATGGAGAGAGTTAATAGCTCAGCATCACCATAAGCACCGGGAGAAAAAGAGTATGTAACTTGTTGGAAAAGAGAAGGAATTGAATTGGCGAGAGATGAACTGAGAGAACCGGAAGCATAGGTGCTAACTTGATCGCTTGTCTTAGTGATAAAGCTAAAAGAAGAGTTAGTGGCTTAAAAAGACCCATAGTTGCGAATATTAGATATGGTGACTCCAAACTGTACTCCTCCTGCCACAGCAGGAAGTATAACCTATAAAGCTTGATAACTATCTTAGCTGCAAGTAAGATAATTCGAGCTCAAATCAGTGCAAGTTGAATTGGCAGCCATCGAAAGGAAAGAAGGAATCGTTAAAATAATTTTACTGCCGTTTGGTAAGCTTGCTTGCTACATTAATGTAAATGTATAGAGAGTTAAAGCTGAATTCTGAGCTGATACTCTTGATACTGTCATAACTTGAAAAGAAGCTGGGGTTGTCATCTGAACAGTTATGCCTGAGTTTAAACTTTATATTGCTGCGCTCGCGCTGTATGTCATAATTGGGAATGGAGTTATGATGCGAGTGTTTGTCGGATTAGTGCAAAGAGAAGCTATGCGCAGAGAAATTACAGTATTTGCAGATATAGGTAGAGTTTGTGCAGGCTGAGTAAAGGTAATCTGATAGTAAGTACTGGTTGTGATTCCACTACATGTTGTGCCAATAAAACTGCCTCCATTAAATGACAATTTGCAATACGTTGAAATGCTGGTCATGATAATAGAAATATCAAGGGGAATTTGTATCACAATATAACCTCCAACAGGTATGATATAAGTATTATTAAAATTGATAGTATAGCTTACTGAACTTTGAAGTACTGTATAGCTGGAGGGAATGACTGATACTGTTCCAAATGCAATTGTACCAATTGTTGAAGTAATCCCTGCAATTGAGCCACTCTACACTAAACCCTGTAAACTACTTGAGTAGTAGGTATAAATGGTAAATGCACCAGTCGTCGTAATATCTGGTGGATTAACTATTCCGTTGATGGTTAAAGTTAAACTCTGTCCCAAGATATTTGCAGCTGAGCTATTGATAGATGTAATGAATATGTAGTTGCTTGCAATATTAATGGTGCAAATTGGATTTGAATTAACTCCAATTCCCAAGAGAGTGGCACAGCTACTGCTGTTAGTGCTTATAGTTACTGTTGAAGGGAATAAGATCTGAATCATGCCTGCACTTGATAGAGAATTTGATGTATTTATAGTGAATGTATATGACGTTGTAGCCCAAACTTTTGATGAGGTTACACTTACATTAGCAGAGAGTACAGCTGTTACTGCTGTCAATGAAGCACTTCCTGTCATAATGGGATAGCCATTTCTTTGAATTTGAAGGACAATTGGATTGGTGGGAATGGTTGAGGGTGGAGCTTGAAAATTTTATATAGTCAAAGTGTAAAGTGTATTTTGTAAAAAAGTGCCCGTAAAACTAGGATCACTTGAAATCGTAATTGATTGCCCGGAAATAACTGGTGCACTATATAAACTACTTCCATATACATCCAAGTAAATAAATGTGGTTCCATTCGGAAATACGACATTGAAAGTATCTCCTTAATTAATAGTCATTGACAACGTCAATTGAAAACGTAAACCAACAAATGTATTAACAGTGAAAGCAGCCAAAGGGGTGATACTAAAAGAATAAAAATTATTGGGGATAAGTCCACTCGGATAAACTGTGCAAGTATCTATCTTATAGGTCCCACTATAGGAAGTAATGACAATTGCATCACTAGGCTGATTGGATGGAGGCGATAAGAAGTTAGACACGGCAAAGCCAAAATTACTTGTTGTTGATACAGACAGCAGGTTGCTTGCTGTAATATAGTTGAAATTTGGGGAGCCTGTACATTGAATTCCTGAATTTAAGTTCTAATTTTTAATATTTGTACTGAGGTCATATTTGAGCATGACATTGCGGAGGTTATAGGCAAGGCTTGATTGCTGATGTCATTGGTCCATACTGATTTTGGAAATTGAATTATTACTGTTGAACCAGAAGGATGAGCATCAGTAGGTGTTAATGATAGATGCATGCTGCTTGGTTCAGTATCGACATAGCTAGGAGAAAATGTTATAGCACAGCCTTGAAAATATCCTGCAGTGAGTTGTATACTATTAGTCGAAGAGTTACTAGGGAGAGATACATCATTGCCCAAAGTTCCGCTAAATGTACCTGACATGATAGCAGGTGAAGGGTTTTGTATATTTCCTACCATTATGTTAACCAATGTCACATAAAGATTACTAACAGAAGTAAAAATATTGCTAAAGGTAATCGTATTTCCACTCACAGAACAATTGTAACTATTGACTGCCAGCGAATTTACAGTTGCAGATAGGCAGGTTGCGCTATTTATTGCTGTATAATTGGTGGGAAATGTGATTGTAACAGTTCCATTAGTAGGTACCTGAATGAGCCAGAAGGTACCTGTTGAGTAGCGTAAGAAGTAGCTATGCCACTATTATCAGTAGTTCTATCCAGACGAAAAGAGTAATTGGATATCAAATTAATTGTCGTGACTGAAGCAGTAACCTGTGCTTGCCGAATATTGAAACCTGAATAAGCATTCATTTACCTTCAATGCAATGGAGAAACAAAATGACTAAAAGAAGGCGGAGTTTCATTCTTGAATTTGAGCCAAACTGATTATATTATACGGGCTTTTAAATAATGATGCATAGAGTAATGAATGAATGATTTAATTACCGAGAGTCTTATCAATCAACAAACAACAATGAAGTAATCTTTCATATAACCTATGAATTTAATAAAATAAAAATTTATCAAAGCTGTGCCAAATTCTTGTTGTTATTTTGTTTAACCAACTGGAAATCTTGATAAAAGTTGTTAATATCTTCAATGTTACCGCTGCCCAGTTAAATTGTCTTTTTAGTATAGTTTCCTGTCAAATATTATATTACGCAAAAATGTTTAGAGTCTGGGTTTTTTATGTGCTTTAGAATACCTTAGCCCAACTGAGGATATGCTATTTTTTGCACGACTTCTAAAGGAATACTTTTATAGTCTGACTGCTTTTCAGGCTCACTCCAGCACAGCTTTTTGCAGTCCAAACTCAAAAACACCTTTTTTGGGTGAGGATTAAATCCATCTTTGGAATATTTAATGGCAAAATATCCGGCTTGCAAATTTTGAATTGCCAAAGTCAACCTCTTTTGAGTTTATCTGTATTTCTTATTGATAGCTTCATGGGATTATTCCTCATATGATTTGTTGTAGCCTTAGAGATTGGTGAATTGATTTACAATACTTACCTTCGAAGATTGATGAGGATCTCCACTGGTGTTGCCTACTGCTACCTTCTGAGATGCTGGAAGAAAATCAAAAGGAGGGGGAGTTAAAGGAAATTGCCCTTGATCTGCTTAAACAGGAGGAGTTATTCTTAAATTTGGTTGAAATACTTCACTTGTGGTCCTCGAATTATTTACCACATTGGTTGGGGTGATGTTTGACCTAAGTCCTGAATTCTCTAATAATGACTCTACTTACTCATTTTTGCGTGTGCTAGGTTTAATATTTTCTGATATTTCAGGAACAGTTTCTACTTTCTCTAAAGAATCTAATTGTGCCTATTATTTATTATTAACTTGATATGAAAATCTATTTTTTTCTTTCTTTGTAGTTGTCTTTTTCTTCTCTCTTTTTTTGTCCTCCTCTTCCTCTTAATCTTCCACTGAACTACTCATGGCCTCTCCAATTTTAATCTTATGGTGTAGCTTTTAATTGATCAATTTCTGAATTTAAAAATATTCCTCTTTCCTCTTAATTAATAGGTTTAGCAGATAACTTTCGTGATTTTTATTTAAAGATTAACTTCGATGTAGCAATTATAATTTTTATTGTTCTTATTATTTTGCCTGCTATTATTTAATTCGTCTAAAATATGGTTCAAACAAGGTAGGCTTGTCGAGGGAGTTAATCATTTGAAAATTAGTGTAAATAGCGAGGTCCCATTTGTGCAATTGCTCTTTTGTACCAAACTTTATGAAGATTGAAGTTAAATTACTTGGTTCTTCTTAAAATTGAAGGACTAAGACTCCATCTCCTTCATATTTAACATCAAAAAGGGTCATCAAAGCAAACTCCTGTTTCAATAGTTTTGATTTTCTCAACAGCAGCAATTTATCTAAATTTAATTACACTTCGTATTCTGAATATTCTACCTTATTGTAATCCCTTGTATCAATACGCATTCTGCAAACAAAAATGCTGAGTGAATCTGTTATTTTGAAAAAAGGAACAGTTGGTTTGCGTAATTGTTCCTCACTTTTATCTATTTTTATTTCAAGTAAATATATCTTTTCCTTCATAACTTCTAACTAATGCTATAATTTTATATTTTCTTCTCTAAGGTGTGCCATTTCTTCACTTGAATTATTATTGTTAAGCACACCTGTATCCTCATATTATGTCTCAGCAAAAAGGGGAGAGTATTATTTTTTGGGATGACTTTGAGTATGGCTGCTTTTGAGATCTACAGAATCTGAGGGAATTTTTTGATCATAGTAATTTTTTGTCTATTCAAGTAATTGCTTGAGATGACCGATATCAATAGGCATATCAGTGGTTGAATTTTTGATTTCTTGGGTAAGAGATTTGAGGGAAGTGAGTCTGCGTTTGAGGAGATCAGTTGATGACATAGAGAGTTTACAGTTAGCTGGGTTTATAATATTATTGAACGATTTATTTTTTAATAGATCAATAATACATACAACTTTCAGATAAGAGTTCATGATAAATTTAAATATCTCCTTATCTATTATTAATCCATAACGACTGTAAAATTCAGCTAAAAGTTAACGAATATTGATAGTTTGAATTGATATAGATATTTATAATGATTATACCTAATCTAATAGAGTAATTTGAAATTATTTTAATTTTGGGATCATTTCACTGGATATATAGCGTAAGAGCAAATGCCACAAGTATTATTTGGAGCAAGACGTATGTATCCTTGCTCTCCCCATGCAGTCCCCCAAGAATTTTTACACTTCCAGTACTCATCGGCATAGGTAGTCAACAGCACCATATGGTTCACACTTGTTCCACAATTGCTGAATATACCACTTGCGTAGGTTTGCCATTTGGTGGCATCAACAGCAACTGATACGGGCCCTAAATGAATAGCACTGACTAAACCAGAGCAGCTGCTCACATCAACATATTTAGATATTTTGAATGGACAGTTTATATTTTTGCAGGCTTCCGCTTTACCAGTGTATGGGTATTATTACCGAGTGCAAGCGCCTATATAACATAATCAATACCATGAGCTTCATAGTATATATAGCCTTTGTTTATTAGTCCGCCACTGCATCCATATACGCAGTCGATTAGTTGCTGTTCTGAGAATGTTTGTAGCTTTCCAGACGTCACAAAACTTAGTCCCTCCATTCCACCAATAGTCGCAAAAATTGCAGCTCCTCCACAAGCTCCTTGATTTTTAACTGGACTGACTGCTCCTTTTTTAGTCCAGTCAATGATTACTGCTTTCACAGGTTCATTCTCCAGTGTTCTATGAGCCTTATTGACACCAACCATGTTTGTATTTAAAAATCTTTAAGTGAACTCAGATTCAGTGTAAATTGAGAACTGATTAATGGCCATCTTATAGGTATTTTCTGGATTGGCGTTATGAACATTAATTTTTTCTAGATTGGATTAAAAAACATTCTTGCGGTAGAATTCCTAACTTGAAGTTTAAAACTCCATCATATATTTAGATTTCCATCGATCAAATTCAGGTGCTTCAGGTTCGAAATGCAATTTGTTGAGAGCATACAGCGATAAAACTAGCACGAAAATCATGGGAATAACTTATTTCATGATTTGTAAATATATAGTAGGATAATTAATCAGATCATTATTTCCTCTCATCAACATCTTTTTATGTCATTCAATGTCATTGATATACAGCTAGGGGAATTGATAATTTGCAATTGGGAATTAAAGAAAATAATTATTTTTCAAGATTTACAGCATATTGTTGATAGAGTTCAAAATTGTAAATAGCTTTTTTATCCAATTTCAGTTCAAAGAACTGTAATAATTAATGGAGAGAAATAAATCTTCAAGATAATCTAATAGTCAGCTTTTGAAGGAAGTTATGGCCGAGTTTGACATTGAAACTCAAGTTAACAAAATCGCATTTCGCTGCTTTAATGACCTCTTGCAAGCGTACTCCTCTTTAAATTAAGCAACCAGCAAACCTTTTAGTATATGAAAGAGTCAGAAAAGAAAATTATAGATTTTTAAGCAAGGCTGTGCAAAGCTGAAGGATTTGCTAGTAGTATCGAAGCTAACGTGACCAGCAAAATAGAAGTTACTAATAACCTAAATAAAAGGCTTTAAACTTTTGTAACTCCATAAATAATTTAGTCTTCTGAATTCTTTGCTTCTCTCAAGGAGAATGAGGGATTAATCCTAACCATGAGAAAAGATTATGATGGATTGGTCTCTTCTTCCCAGAAAAATACCTATTAAGTCAGATCTATAACTGATGATTTGAAAAAAAACTTTGACTAAATCAATCGCATTTAAACAAAACTTTAACAGCAAATGACGAGAGTGATTCATGAACATGGAGAATCGACTAAAAAATTACAGTAGCAGCTAGCAGAAGGTAGTTAATCTTATATAAAGGTCGAAGACAAGATGATCGTTTTATGAAACTACTGACTGAAGCTCGTGCTTAGTTTTTGGCAAAGGGAACTACTTTCGAAGAGGTAAGCAATGATATGACTCTTTACAAACATGAGAAAGAAACGATTTCAAACCAACTCGCTAATATTATGAGTGAATTATAAACCAAATTGCCTCGTAGCTAATATTTAGAAATGAGACTGCTGTTTGACAGTCAAATAGTCACAGTTCGTCAATATAATGAACGAAACATTAAATAATTGCAATTAAATAACAAGAATCAATAAATTAATTTGAAACAATCATTGCAGTAAATAAATTAAATCAGCAAGAGCAAATGGACAAAACAGTAAGGGACTAATTTACTTTTTCAGCAAAATGTCGATACCTTTAAACGATAATTTATGAGCAAAACCAATGAAATAGTAGAAAAATTATCTTAGATCGAGACAACTTTACAATCTTAATTTACAGCCCTTTCGAAGAAGCAGACTATGGAGAATTTATCTTTAACTGAAAAATTAAATCAACAATCAGTCAACATCGAAGGATTAACTAATCGCAGTTTTGATTTTTAAAAACTATTTTAGCAAACTGATGGTCAATTTCGCGAACTTACTACCAGTGTTAATGATATTTCGGATCAAATTACCCAACTAATGAAAGAAAATGATCAATAAAAGTAAGATCTATCCAAATTAGAAGCAGCATTTAAATTACAAGCAGCAACTGCAACAGCAACTGCAGTTTAAAATAAAATTGGGTAACCAGTCAATAGTGTAAACTAGTCTGCAATACAAATTCATATAGAATTATAAGATATTAAAAGGGATATGTCAAACCTGGTCGATAATTTATAGAAACTATCCGATAGCAATTAGAATATATAAAGAAGACTGGAAGAAATTAATACAAAACAAGAGGAAACTGTTGACAAAAATTAAACTCAAAATAAAATTACAGAACTGCATCGACGAATCAGTTAGGTCAGTATATAAATAATGAATAATATTCAGCGTTCATAAAATTAAAGTAAAACCTATACTGACGTCATTAAATCTTCAGTAGAGACAAAACTATAATCTTTAAACGAGGCTAATGAACAAATTAAAAGTATTAGACAAGCATTTGAAGATCAAATGGTTGATACACAAGCACTCAATAAAATATTATCAGAAAAAATGGAAAAAACTACTTCAATTCTCACCAAATTCAAAAGTGATCTTTTAATGAGAGTAGAAGGAATATGTAATTAACAACAGCGTCGAAGCCTAGAGGCAAAATAATCTCTCAAAACTATTGACGAAATTAGGAAATATTTAGGCAATATCACATAAATTCTTAACATCGTTCTATCTATCATTATATCAAAGGAGTATACTGAATAAAATGATAATAAAGAGACTGTGAAAATGTCGAGTTTGATAGAAGGATGGGTGCTTGAGTTAGACGAAAAAAGCCAAAAATATCGAGGATAATTAATTCAAAGGCGAAAATTGGCAATGGTTGGCCTTAACTATTTGATTTTTCATACCGATAAGATTAAGGGCAGTTTAATAGATTCAGGAAAAGATATATTCAATCGCATTATGGAGGAGAGTCAAGAAGTATTTACAGTCAGAAAAAGAGGACTATCACGAAAATTTGGATCAGAACTTCCTAAACTGCATTTCTGATATGAACAGTTCTGCAATGAATTATTGGTTGCTTTATGATCTTAGTTATCTCATGGCATCCTTAAAAATAAAGGATTAAAATAGTATTTGTGAATAATCTATACATTGGGCAATAATTTATCAATAAAGATATTTTTGCAGGGTAGGCATACGCATTAAGAGTGCTTGTTTGACTGATTTCAATTAAGGCATGACTATTCCATTGTTCCCTATACTATTGAATTATTTACTCAAATCGATATATTTAATAGAATCAGATTACATTTTCATTATCATACGTAAATATTCATTGCATTTATTTCCTTCTACGTAACATTTATAATTACCACATTCTATTGTTATTAAACTTACACAATTTAAAGAAATAATCACATCTGCAATAGCTGATAATCGATTGTGACCTGAGTCATTACAATTTTACTTATAATAAGAGTTTAAAGCCATTTTAAATTCATTTTTGAAAGGGTACGAATACTCGTCAGAAGATTGTTATCAAGCAAAAGCAATGTTATTTAATTGCTTTGCAAATATTGGAGAGATTCTAAAGAATGTATTTTATTTCCCGAAAGTGACAGATTCTTTAAGTTAGAAAATTGTATGGGAGAAATGACTTCACATATTTGTGGGGTATTATTATAGTTCAAAGCAAGACCTTCTATTTTGGTTTCTTCAATTGCTTTTAGAAACGAAATGATCTTATGAGAATTCACATACTAATGACCTGAATAGATTAGCATATACTAAAGTTCATAGTTCTATCTTATCCAATGGTGAAAATTTTCCAACCCAAGAATCCAAGAATTCTATCAACGCTTATATGTGCTTTAGGAGTAAAGTTTCGATAAAAATGTTGATTCTACCATTGCATCGGAATAAATCTTTTCTTTTATTATTAAAAAATGAAAGTATTAATTAATTATAATCCCAAAACTCTTTCTCTAACAAAGTGATTTATTTAATTTTAATAATCTTATTTTAATTGGATATTATTCCTAACAAAGAAATTGTACAAAAATTGCTGGAAGAATAACTTATAAGAGAGCATGTTAAATAGTCAACTATTCTTCTATAAAGAAAGTTTCAATAAATTATTATTATTATAAACTCCCTTTATAAATGCTTGAAGATTATTTACAAGGGTTCGCAGAGATAAAATAATTCCAAATTAACTCACCTAGTAAAATAAATTCCCAAAAAGACGAATTACTACTTTCTAATGAAAGAGCTAGCTTTACGAACCTATCATAAAACGAAGAATCAATATTAAATCTGTTAATTGCACCTTTTAAATAAACTAAATTTACCAAAAACCAGACCAACATATCAGAGGATAAAACTATTCTCAATGGAAGTTCAACTTTGAAAATCAGCGCAAAAGATGATGATATAATTCGATTGAAACAGATAATCGATAATAAAAACCATATTATTGGCCAACTGACTGAGGAGATGAGATAAATGAGTGATAAAATTGTGATTCTTTGCAAACATGGAACAAATAAATTCCAATAATTGAAGCAAAATAAATAGTATCATTGTACATCTCATAGAAAAAAATAATGCTTTAAGCCAGAGTCTCGAATAAACTACTAAAAGAATTTATAATTTCTGCAAAACAATAATAATTAATTATACAAGGAGTTAAGGTAATGCCAAAAATAGAGATAGTTTCTTAAAGTCCAGCTGAAGTAAAAATAATTAAAAACTAATGAGCTAGAGAAACAATTAAGGAAATTAAATAGTGAAAATTAATAACTAAAAAAGATCAATTTCCATTTAACTAGACAAACAAAGCGATTTCTCAATGATAGTCAAAAGGAAATCCATATTGTTTCTAAGATGAGGTAAATTATCGCATAAAAACTATGTCAAAAAGATATCAATTAGGAAAGGAAAGGGAGTAAGAATAATGGAAGGCGAAATTTACTTGATGATAAGAGCAAATCTGTTTCAAAAAGACATAGATAAAGATAGATTGAGACAACATTAACTAAGAAAATAAGTCTAATAAATTAAAATACGTCTTTTATGTCCAATACCTCTCAACGGAAAAATAACAAAGAAAAGTTTTATCGTCGTGATGAATGCTCCTCTTTTTCGAAGTCGATGAGTAGGCTAGGAAAATGATATATTCTATTGTATTTTGCTTTAATTTCATCATTAGTTTAACCATTATTGTATTTGGCATTATTTGTCCTTTTTTTCTTTAAGATATTGTATCTCAGTGGCAGATTGAAACATTAAAACATGAATTAAAATTTTCAAATTAAATTCATTAACACTATTATACAAAATAATGACTCTGAAACATTATTGTTTAACAATCATTTATACCTGATTTTAGAATTTATGGTTTGATTGAGTTTATTTTTAAATTAATTTTGGCCAATCGCATTTTCCTAATCTTTTAAATAACTGATAATATATTACACTAGATCTTGAGGATTCTAGTTAATAATTTTGATCATCATTTTGCTTAGAATTGGGTTTATATGCTTATTTATGTAATCTAATTATTCTCCGATTTCATCCTGCACAATTTTATCTCCTTTTTCTAATTTTGGGGACTATGCCTCATCATAAAGTTTGGGAGATTGTTCTGAATTTTTGCGCATCGATTTTGTTTCGCTTTGCAGGGAGTATGATGACAAATTCATTTAAAAAATCAAATATTTATACACTTCATAATTATTTTCATAATAATTATTTTTATCATTCGTTTATTTCAGTCAATAGGCTAAATAGAACCAGTAATCCTCCGATACATTTGATTAATGTTTCTGAATTCATTATTATACTATCATGGAAATAGCTAATATATAGATTACACAACAAAATAGACTAGAATAAATAAAATTGGATCATCAATTTTTCACAAAATTAGATTTAAGCTAAGAAACTACCATTTTTAAAAATTTATATTTGCCTGATGCATCTTTAAGGAATTTATTCTGGAAAATCTTTTCTATTGGTTGGCCTGTATCACACTCATAACATGATTCAGTATACGCTTATTTACACTTTAGGCAATAAGTGTGTCCACACATAGCCAAAGTAATGGGTGTGGTCGGTAGTTCCCCACAAAAAGCACAATTAAAGTAAAATTAAAGCGATTTCTAAATAAATAAAACAATACAATAGCGGAATCTATCTTTTGAAGAGAGTCATTGATTAAGTGAGAATTTTTATCATTGATTTTTTTATTATTTTCCAAAACTTAAAGATTCAGTTCTTTCATGATTTACGCATTTTCTTTGATCTTAACCTATAAATTTCTTTTTTAGAGATCAAGAACAAAAATTCTATCATTTAATTATGTATTCCTATCTCTAAGAGCACTCAGCTGTGATTGAAGATCAGTGATTGTTTCTTTTTGTTATTAAATCATTTCTTGATATCTTTGCATGTTCTTTTTAGCTTATTCGAGATCTTTCTTGGCTCGGAGCATTTCTGCAGTTTTTAGTTTCAAGGCTATCATATCTCTCTTTTATTTTTATATATCTTATATTAATTTCTCTATTTGAGTCTCTAGATCTTTTTTTATTTTGAGCAGTTGGTCATTTGATTTCTATATTAAAATGAGGGCCTAGGTCTTTTATTAAAAAATGGCGATATATTGACTATCTTCTGTTGGCGGTTGGATACTCCTTATCTATTTGTCCCTTGCGAAAACATCTCTTTCCTATCCATTAATAATAAGTTTCTCGTCAATTGAAGCTTTAATTTATTTCATTTGTATGATGAGCTCATCATTCAAGCGAACATATTTATAAAATCCTTCTCTGATATGGTTATGACTTTTTTATGATCCTTCCTGTATAAACTCATCAAATTTTTAATATTTTTCCTAGCATTAATTCAACTGAGTTTTATAGGCTTCGATAATCACTTTAAGTTTGCGTATTTATTAAATTTTGGCGACGATTGCTAAGTTGACTACATCAGCAATTTTAATGTACCCTTCAATAGTTCTGCGTAAATCTAATTAGTTGTCTTGCATAATTTTATATCTCCCTTTCAAGTAAATATTTTATTCACCTTGATGCTTATAATACAATTATTTGTCGACTAAATTTTATTTTAACAGGATTTTTGCAGATTTTTATTATTAGAGGTCTTCCTTTAAATTTTAAATATTCTCCTATTTTTTAATAATTTATTATTCCAATTCATTGCAGCGAACTCTTTTGAGATCTAATTATGTAGTTTTTTGGTCGCAAACAATGTTTAGATGATCTCTTTCAATCGTAATTTTGGATAAATTACCTTTGATATTGGTTATTTGTTTGATGTAGTCGTTTTATCTTCTATTATAATCTTCCATCTTCCTTGATAGATCTAAATTAACTCTTTCGAAATAGGCTATTCTTTAATGAAGCTATTGCTATCTGGGCTTAGTGTTAGATATTTGCTTTATGAATTCCTCTCGTTCCTTGTCTCGTTATTTCACCTTTTCTTCAGCCTGCTTTCTCATCAGTTTTTATATTCGAACTTGTTCCTCTAAAGATATAATTCTACTTTTAAGAGGATCCAAATCCTTTAATAATATTTTATATTTTTATATTTTTCCTATTTGTACTTTCATTTTTTATAATTCCGAATCCTTCTTCTAAAGAGTTGACTCTAACTCCCTGCATTTATCTGAAAGATTATCTTTAATTATATTTAACTCCTCCTATTTTCTAGCTAGGGTGCAAGTCTTCCCCCTTTCAAATTGGAGTTAATTTTATAACTGCTTCAATTTTTTTTAAAGGTATAATTGGCGATGGCTATGTCCCATAATTTGCTCCTTTGTCTTAGAATTTTCTAATCTTTCGCTGATTGCTGTGTTCATAACTGTCTACAGATTTATTTTTAGTTTTTTAATTTCGAATTCTTTTGCCAAGACCTGACTTTTCTCTTCCTACAGTCGCCCATTTTATCGTTTTATGGTCTATATATTTAAAAATAGTACTGATTCTCGCTCGCCGATAATGTTCATTACTGACAACTGTCTCGATAAAAGGTTCGAGGTATTTTTTTCTTTAGAATTTCTTTTGTTTATTGGAGCTGTAAGCACGCGAGATCTCATTTGAATAATAAATTTAATATTTTTAATGGCCCATCAAACTGGAAATTAAATTGGATAAATATTTTTACAAGGATAAATTCTTATTAAGCTTCTTTAATTGGTTTCTCTTTCGATCATTATGATTAT
>Ga0302186_10000163_pt1 | contig 61062 bp, 38 predicted proteins | sample II_Bog_E1_2_FD_198782 | JGI IMG/M metagenome (GOLD analysis project Ga0302186, IMG submission 198782) | Peat permafrost microbial communities from Stordalen Mire near Abisko, Sweden - II_Bog_E1_1 | ecosystem: Environmental > Terrestrial > Soil > Wetlands > Peat | place: Sweden: Abisko...
ATAATTATTTGTTTAATAATATATTGTAATTGGAAGAAGCCAGTCTTTATTAATAATAAAATCATAAATAATTAATAAAATCATGAAAAGCACACAATTTAGAATTAAAAATCCTCACATGGTTAATTATTTTAAAAAGAAATAAGAGGAAGCAAAGTAATAAAAATCAAATTATCGCATTCATACATCTACCTAATCTGCAGATTATTAACATCAAAGAATGTAGTCCAATTCCATCAATGATATCATGGAAGTCTTTAAAAAGATGTTGGTAAATTTTTAGAATAAGGGAAGAAGTATTCAAAAGAGAGATGACGTCGAAGTGCGCGATCGTCATTATATCCTTCGAATTCCTGAAGGTAGCTGTTACGAAGATAAAAAATAAAGTATTAAAAAATGGATTTAAAAAATGGTATCTAATATCGTATCCATCGCTTTTAATTACTTTTTAACCGATCAGATAACATATTAACAGGCCAAAATATATTGTTCCGACAATATCCTCAAGAATATTGCAGCACTTAACCAAAAATATCAACTCAAAATAGAGGAATTAAAGGAAATAGATGACTACATTAAAGATGAGGTTATCAATTATCTTTTGAAAAAATATCCCATGACGGAAAGCATTATAGAAAGTAAAGCCTTGGGATCAATAGCTAAGGCCCCTGATGAAACGGAAAAAGTCATTAATGATTTCTTAAATTATGGAGATATTCGCTTTGAGCTGAGGGATACCTAAAACTATGATGATTTAATCAAGCAATTGATAAACTAAATAATCTTTAGAATTAATCATGAGTCAAACCTTTTAACAGGGACGTCAAATTTTGGTGTTTTCCAAAAAATGATGACGAAAGTATTTGAACTTGTTGAAGACAAAAATTGGATGTAAAATTAAAAATCATCTAAGCAGACTTATATTTCATAACTTCTGAACAGAATGAAGGGAGATTTAATCGAAGATACATCTTAAGATCTAAAGAACTCTCATAAAGACATTGAGAGTGATGGAAAGAGGAGAGATTATCGATAGAAAGTACGATAATACACAAACTATCTTATTGGAAGAAAGATCTCTTAAAATATCAGTGGCTACTCAGAGGAAGATCTCAAAAATAAAACTATTGAAATCAAGAGTCCAGGAATTTTAAGAATTCTGACGAAGTGGTGTTAAGAGTTATGGAATAAATTTATCCCGAAGAACTATTTTCTTAACAAGACCTAAGACTTCAAACTTGCCAGTGGAGAAATCAAATCACTCTCGCCTGAAATGAGAAGTCAGCTCGACAAACTTATGCAAATTGAAAAAATCGAAATTAAAAAATTCATGTTGAAGATGGTCAAGGAAAATAGTGAAGTTCAACTTAACTTACTCAATCAACTTCTCGAAAATAGTTAGGAGTAATTTTGGGAAGAAGATCTTTAAAGGATAAGTGGTAAATTTTCAGTTTTAGTTGGAAAAAGTTTGGAGAAAAGGGTAATTAAATACTTAAATCGGTTGATTCATGGTTTACTTCGAGTTGCAAACCAATTTCAAAAGCAATACCTGAGTAAGGAGTGGTCTTTGCCTCCTAATCTTATAACTTTTCGCTTAGGTGATCTGATGCGCTGTAAATGTTCTTCTGGTGAACGCTAAATCCTTCGAATTTTCAAGGAAATAAAATCCTTAGGTTATTAAAACCCTGAAATAATAAAAATAATTCGCATAAAAAACAGATTAAGTTTAGGCACGAACGACATTCTTATAAATGTGCGTTTCAGTAATCTCATTGTCTGTGAAATCCAATTGGCAGTCAATTCCCGCAAATCCAAATTCATAAAATCGTCTAATTACATCAGCCATTATTTATATGAGGTACAACGATCGTTATTCGGACCGATTAATGAGTTGTGTAGCATATGGAGAAATTTGGATATGAGATCATTGCATTACGATAAAAATATGAGCAAATAAATAGGCTAGGGGAAAGTAACATAGCATAAGTGTTAGGCACATAAAAAATCTTTTTAACTCTAAATTTTTGATGGTCCTTTTATTTGTAATATCTGCAACACTACATATTCTGAAAATAATCTCATTCTTAAACACCTTAAGTGCTCAGAGTGCGCCTATTGGAAATGTGGCAAATGTCAAATTATTCTAACTCCTGCAAAATAGCTGGCATAAATGCTTATTGAAAGCAAAGATCTGAAACCATATTGTATCAAAAAATATTAAAAAGGGATTGATAGTGCAGATCTGCCATCTTATGGAATTGGAATCAAACTCAACTGTTCGATTGCTAAACCTATTATTTTTAGGAAAATTTTCATTAGAGGGACTGATTATTTGTTTACTCTTGAAGACAATAAAATAATTTTAGTCAGCAAACTAATAAATGAAGCTGCTGAGAGAAAATTTATCGACGAATTTATAATCTTTTAGATGAATTAACATGAAGGACAAAATTTAATTTAACTAAGTGAACAGAGGGTGAGATAAGAGTATTTCCTTCCTGCTCATGTGTTGTAATGCTATAAACAACATAAAAATAGTATTTTTCTTTAACAATAGCCTTTAAATTCATAAAGTTGTTTAAATATATTCAAGGGAACACGTGAAGAAAGAGAATCAATCACACAACTCCTATTTAATAATGTTTAAATCAGTAAAATTTAACCTCTGGCAGACATATTTCCAGTTGTATAAAAACTGTAATTGCTAGATAATAAAAAGTTAACCATTTTTAAAAATATATCTAATTTCAATAAATTGAAACACTTAAGTTTCAAGCACATGATACATCTACAATAAATACCTCAAGAGTTATTCTCAATTTCATCATTATAGATATTGTAACTGAAAGATAATAACTTCAAAACTCTGCCGAAATAAATTTAAAATTTAAAGATCCTTAAAGAACTAGACCTCTCACGATCGTAAAGCGAAATTTTCAAAAATTCAATTCGAGTGCTACCCAGAGAAATTTATAAGTTGAACTATCTTTAAAAATTAGATTTAAGCTATCAGTGGATCTGTTAACTCCATGAGGACATAGGAAACTTGAAAGAGCTCACGTATTTCAATATAAAACGAAATAACATACAAAATTTGCATGACTCTATTAATAATTTATCAAAATTAGAATATTTAAATATCTCAAGAAATCCCTTTAACTGCCTTCCGCAACGATTTAATAATTTAAAAAATTTAAAACGTTTCTAATTTAAATAAATTGGAGGGTAAAAATTTTCTGTAATGGGTGATTAGATATTTCGTTGCTGGATAAATAGAATTCCTGCTGATCTGCAATAAATTCCTGATATTGTAGTAATAGATTTTCACTCCGAATAGCTCCAATAATTGCCATCATTAAACAAATGCTTGAATTTATAAGAAATAAATTTGCAGAGATGCGGTCTATATGCTTTTCCTTAATTGTTAAACTGCAACAAATTAAAGAAATTAAATCTAAAACAGCAATTAAATTCTGATTCAAGCAAAAAACTCTCAAATATACCAATTGAGCTTTTCCCGAACGTTTCCAATATTTAATATTTTTGTGTCGCTTATAACTGTATTTAAACGATTCCTCTTAACATCAATATGCTAACCCAGTTAAAATAGTTGAGCTTAGAGTTTAACAATATTTGCTTTCTTCCTTAAGAAATAGGAAACTGTAGATCTCTGATTAAAATAAATTTATGGCATAATAAAATCAAAGACCTCCCATCATCAATAGAGAGTTTAATAAGCTTGTAATATCTTAACACAGCTTAAAATTGTTTGAGTGTATTTCCAGAGCCTGTTACAAAATGTATTAATTTACATTAGATTAACTTTTATCACAATAGAATCGAAGCTATACCCTAAAATATAATGAATTTAATGAACCTATAGATCCTAAATTTATAAATGAATTTAATTTAGATAGTACCTTCTCAATTAAAAAAATTAAAAAAGATGAAGAAGGACTGTCTTAAACTTTCATATAACCCTATTTACTTTATTGAATGCTCTGAATATCTCATTAACTTTGGTTGTAAAAATACGATTCGATTGAACGCCTCGATTCTCAATTAAATCTTTCACAATTGTAATTACTCACAAAAGATAAATCATATAAGTCCGAATATTAGACGGGCTTCGACCCTTAAAGTTATCAACATCAGCCATAACTAGCTAAAATTTTTACCTGAAGAAATAGGTGAGCTTCAGAATCTATAAAAATGTTAATTAGATAATAACTTATTTTAAGTTTTTCCAAGTCCAATTACTAGATGCAAAAATATTAAAATAATTTCTTGTCAAAATAACTTTATTGTCAGCCTCCCAGCCTAGGTAGGAAACATGCACAATCTTACTTATTTAAATGTCTACAATAACAAATTGACATTTATTAATGATAAGCTAAATCAATGTATAAATTTGACAGAGTTAAATCTTGAAAACAACGAGTTGCAATAACTCTCTCCTCCTAACTTCATTGGTCTAAATAAATTGGTTAAAATATCTTTATCTGGAAATAGAATTATTCAGTTTCCTCTTGGGCTTCTCTAATGTTCCAATATTTAATAAATCCTAATATCTGATAATCAAATTTTTGAATTAACTGGAGATTTTAGCAAAATGACAAAGTTATATGTTTTGAATTTTGCCTTTAACAAATTAAAAACTTTTCCCTAAAGTCTGGTACCCTGCCCTGTGCTTGAAAAACTTTTCATTAATAATAATGAAATAGAGAGTTTAAGCTAAAAAATATATGAATTTAAGAACCTAATTATTCTTAATTTAAACAACAATAAAATTAAAACTATTCCTAAACTGAAAAAATAATGTAAAAATTTGAGAGTTTTATACTTAGCCAACAATTTGATTGAAACTGTCATTGCTGAACTATCTTTACTGACTAACATCAGTCCGGGATAATTCAACCTTTGTATTTATATTAATATTTTAGGGAATAATCCGTTGAAATAAGTATGCTGCTGGGAGTGGGCAAAGAAATATTCTTCTCCAGCTACTCGATAACTCTTTGCGAAATTATAATAAAAAAAGACTTGATGAATTTACAAATAATCGGCATTAGTTTGTCATAATTATAAAAAATGCACAATCTTCACTTTCTTATATTTTACTAAAAAATTGAGTTATATTATCCTTACTTATTAATTTGATGATTTAAAGATATGAAAATTGATACGATAAAAAAAGTTAACATCAATCATTTAACTTCGAAACGTCTTTTTTTTCCTCATGTCTTAGCTCTAAAATAATGTCAGGAGTTTGAACGTTAAATGTTTCGGGTAATTTTAGAGCTGAAACAACAATTAGAATACATCCAATTAAAAAAGTCCAAATAATTGAAATATTAAGGTTTTCACTTAGGTTAATCATTATTGGAATCATCAGCTCTGATAATCCTTGAGCGCTTGAAGCAAACAGAAGCGCTTATGAACGAATTTGGGTTGGAAACATCTCATAAGTTATCACATAAAATACGTTATAAGTTATTCCCACCAATAATCTAAAAGCAAAAAGTCCAGCTGTTTGAAACCATGATTCCTCTACAGAACACTCGTCATAGCAATTAGCATAACGCAAAATCATACAAAGAATTAAGCATTGCAAAAAGCAAGTGACATAGACTATTTTTTTTCTTTCGTATTTATCAATAAAAAAAATGCAAACGCCTGAACCAAGAACCTCAGCCATTCCAATAATAGTTCCATTGATATAAATACTGAGGGAATACTACTTGAGAACAAGTTCGGGAGCCCCAAACAGATAATAGAGAAAGAAATGAAGAAAAATGCTGATAATTGTGATATATCTTAAAGACGGAAAGTAGAACAAATCCAAGAAGGTAAGTTCCTTTTCTTAATTTTTGTTTTTACGATTTTACTAATATTTTTTCTTAATATTTTCAACTTCTAGAAAGCTTAGGCCATGATAAGCAATTTAATTGTGCTTTGCGATTCTCATCAATGACTCGTAAGCCTCTTGGGCAGAAAGACTTGTTATCATATCAAAAGGAGTTTCTTCCACATAGATATAAAAAGCTATCAAACATGCAAAAAGGGGGATTATTATAAAACACCACATCACTACTTTCCAAGAAAATAAATAAAATAACAGTCCATTTATAGCCATTCCAATTGAATAAGATGTATATATATACGCTGAGAAGGTTGCGCATTTTTTGGTAGAAACTGTTTCCGAGATGTAGCACAGAGACATTTAGTATGGGATAGTTGCAAAAGCCTCGATTAGAAATGAACCAAAAGCTGAAAACATTAAAGTGGGGCTATACATTGCTATCAATGAACCGATTATCAGCATGATAACTCCTATAGTTATGATAATTTTCTTTCTGATAAACCTTAGCAAGCATGTGCTAAGAATAATTCCTAAAAATAATCCAGAGAATATCAGGGACTGTACATTGTTGATAAAATACTCCTGATCACAATAATACTGACCGTAGTTCATAATTAAGGATGGTTCATTAACTTGAATGTTATTCATCCATTAATTTTCAGGTAAGCCACAAACATAATCTCGGCAATTACCATCATATTCAGGTGGACATTGGTACGTTCCTTGAGAATATAAGAATGGTATAAAAAAAGAGATACTTCCCGTAATAAGACTCAATGCGCACCAAATGATATGGGAAAAGAATTGATATTGACCATTTGAGCCTACTCTTTCCAATAATGAGTAAAATACTCTATTTGTACCTTCATTGTGATCTGATTCGGCATCATTATCGATATTAGTGTAATCCATGAATGCAAAATCTATAAGCTATTTAGTTTTAAATTATATACTAATTTTAAATTTCGTACATAAAGCCTAAATATAATACGATTAAATAAAGCCTATTATTTTACAAAGTGAAGAAATAATAAGTAGGAAATATGAGAATAGATAAAAAATTGATGGATAATTGATTTGGAAAAAATGATCAAAAGTCACCAAATCAAGTTTCTTCGCTAAAATATTAACTCTTAGATGCTAAAGCGTGAAATAAATTTTGATCATAAAAATTCCTATTATGATTTTAAATTAGATTATTATCATAACATTATGCAGTGTACTTAATTAAATTTATACATTGGGATCTTTAATAATTATCCATATAAATGAGTCGAATTTTTACAATAATAGTCAAAGCAATAAACAAATATTTCATCATTAATTTACAATTTATTAACGTAACCGTTACAAAGGAAAAATATTCCCAATTACAATTACAAAAAATATAAACTGGTCATATAAGGAATTTTTAAGATAAAGATCAAAAACAAATGGACATGTCTAACTCACAAAGACCTACTGTGACAGGCCATACCTTGAATCCACGTTGTCTCAATCTTTATGCATGTGCTGTCAATCTTGTAGCTATGTTGTTCAACTCAGTTTTTAGGTCAACTTTATCGTTCCATAGGCGCTCACCAATCACACTAGAGCGTTGTGTGACTTTCTATTCGAAGGTGAATTTTGTTCCCAACTCATTCCACATACATGTTTATCCCCCTATAACATTGACATTAGTGATTCTAGGTTGAAAAGAATACATTTTGCGCCAGTCTTGGTATGTACTGTAGCTGCCTCCATTATAACTTCCAAAACCAATGTCAAGATAAGTTAGGTCATAGTTGGCAAGAATCACTTGATTCTTGCGACCAGCCATTTTATTAACATTTTTACTAACACCCCACCACTAAATGACATCTTAGTCTTCCATGGGCAAATCAATATCCTCGTTGGCCCAGTATATAACTTTCTTTTTGGACAGAGTGCGCCAGAGTTTCTTTTCACGTTGCCTGAAGTTGACAGAAAGTCCGTAATAATCTGAAATATTATTTTGTTTCATATAATCGTTGATATCTGGAGTGTTCCAACATGAATACGTTACTTAATCTCCACCCATGTGCATATAATCATCGTTGAATGTTCCATTTACAAAGGTAAGGACCTTGGTAAGGACCTCCCAAGTTAGATCAAGTGTCGGGTTGAGCTGCCCGTTGTATTTTTTGTTGCATTTTAAAACTATACTTTTATATTTATCGCTGCGCCCCCAAGATTAAGAATGAGCTGGAGTATCAATTTCTGGTACTACTCTAATTCCACGAATGCGTGCATAGGAAATAATTGTCTTAAGATCGGTCTATGAGTATACTCCTCCTATGCTGCCACTTTAACTAAGTTCAGGTACTGTGGGTACTTTCATGGGAAAGCTATCTTAATCGATAATGTGCCAGTGTAGCACATTGAGTTTGGAGAATAACATGCTGTCTATGGCTCTCTTGATTGTTTCTATAGGCAAAAAATGTCTTGATGTGTCAATCATAAGTCCCCTCCATAGGAATTGTGGGGAATCCTCGACTGAGATAGGCAATCCCCTTATCACATACTCCTACTTCTCGTTTAGTTCAAATAATTGTGAAAATGTTTCCAAACCACGCAAGAATCCAGCGTAATAGTCAGAGTTTAGTTGCCATTTTTTATTGCCTGACAGCAACAATTCATACTTTTCATGTTTAAGATCAGTTGCAATGAACTGATCAATATTTCTTACAACTACGGTAAGTACTAACGTGCCAGGATCAGTTTTGCTGCAACCAAAAACTTGAACCAAGTAGTAATTAATCATCTACTCCACGAAAGCTTGACCAGGAGATTGAACCACATACTTGATATTGCAGGGGCTAATAGTAATATTCTCACCTTCAGAGTTATAAGAAAAGTTTGCTGGCTTGGGCCATAGCCTATTGCTGTTATGAAGGGTGGCAGCAGTAGAGCTAGCAACCAAAAGGAGGAAAATCAGAAGTGTAAGAAACAGTTTCATCTGAAAGATTCGAATAAATAATAATAAACCTCCATGATTCAACTAAAATCATTGTTTATTGAATTAATTGATAAATAATGATAAATAATCAAAATGATCAATAAATTTAGACAACTAAAATTATTTTGTTGCTTCTTTTAATCTCAATTTTTTGAGTTTAATGGTGCAATATATCTTATAAATTTGAGTGTTTATCATTTATAAATATTAGAGTCTCAATAACATGGACAGTGCATAGGACCAAGCAGCTCCAATCGAAGAAGAAAAAAAAGAGGATTAATAATTTGATTAAATTGGCAATGAAAGAGAAGTTTCAGAAAGAGAACTTGCTATTGATAATACTGCGCGCCCGATTGAACAAAGTGAGGATCATATGAATTAAGAGAATGTGATGGAAGAGTAGAAAAGAGAGGACCAGTAATTTGAAGAAGAGTTGAATAACGATCAATAAATATCAAATTAAAATGCTGAAGTTGATGAAGCCAATCATAACTCTGGCGAGGAATAAGAAGATCAAAGTGAAGAAGAGAGAATATAGGAGAAATAAGCAAAAGAGCATATGATGGAAATAGAGGTGCCTGTATAAAAAGAAAACCATTAGGAAGAAATTAATAAAAATTTAGAGGAAGGCGAATACAATGATGATGAACCAGAATAGCAGCAAAAATAATTAAATCAAAATAATAGTCATTAAAAAATAGAGAAACCTCAAGAGCAATCATTAGTCGTTCCTTCTAATTCAATTCCAGAAGAGAAAATTGAAGCTCAGGATCAACTTGAACCATAATAACATCAAGTAGTACAACCCAAAGAACCATAACAAAATTAATGCTAAAACAAGAGCAATAAGGAGGCTTAGAATATAATGATTAGCAAAAGTGACAAAGAGATAGCTTTAGCTACAAGATTGTAAGAGCAGCACAATGCTAACCTGCTGATAAATGCATCACATTTAGCCTATATCAATAAACTTTAAAGGAAGTTACGATACTCAGAATAATCTCTTTAAGTATTAAGCGCAGAAATAAGCACCTTGAAGGAAAATAACACTGTAATTAGGAACTAATTAACCACCAATAAACAAACTAATATGGATCTGCGCAGAAAAAAATTAGAACTGGAGCAAGAGAAGAATAAACTTGTCAAACAGGTTTAGAAATTATCAAAAGAAAGCAAAGATCAGCGATAAAAACTCGAAGAAGTTGAAAAAATTGGAGATGTTTACTTACTCAAAAATAGTCTAGATTAGCTTCAACTGCTGGTTTAATCTCAAAGAGGAGAAATTGAAGAACTAAAGCGATCCCCCATGGAGCAAGTTCATCATCAGGATTTTTCGTAGTATCTCAACATTTTATCCAATTATGAAAAGTAATCTAGCCTTCTCAGAGAAGAGAATTCACAATTACAAGATCAGCTGACGGGAGTTCAAAATTAACTACAAACATTGGGGCAGACCAACTAGCAAGACAAACAAACAATTGCATCATTATTGAATGAAAAGATTAGTTTGGAAGAATAATTTGTAAAGATTAAAAACTAGATTGTTAATTGGTAAAAGAAATGGCAAGGTTTTGAAGATGAACGATCTGAAAATAGGAGAGCTCGCGAACTTTAGCAAAAAGTTATGCAATACGAATCAGAGAGACATTTCGGAGATGATACTGATTTGCCCCTCATTCCTAGTTTGACAGCAAGGGAATAAAAGGACATATTGCTTCGAGAATACTTAATTTTATAAAGCCGCTTCAATGAAAAGAGTAATGAGTTTTAAATTTCACAAGCTAAGCTCAGCAAACTCGAGAAGGAATATAGACATAAATTAGCGAGTTCTATCAGAAGGAAGGAGTACAGTGATTTACTAACCAAATATAACAAAGCTAAGCATTGCCTTGTAGGTGCTTTTACAAAGATAAAGTAACTTCGAAAATAGGAACCCGCCCAGAAGGAAGTCATAGAGGAGGTCCATCAAATTTTAGAAGGTAACGAGTCTCATTTATGCCAAACTCTAATTAAGAACTTCAATTAACAAATCTAGAATTTACAATAGAAAGTTATTGAAATATAAAAAGGGGATGAACTTGCCAAAATATAAGAGTAAAATAAAGATCTAAGGCAAAAAATTAGTGATCTTTAGTAGACATTAGATGCCAATGAAAAGTTGCTCTTTCTCATTAATGAAGACAATGAAATAAAGACCAAACTACTTCACAAACGAAACGAAACCATTTAAAAGTTGAGAACTAGTCCTTTGACTGCTAATAACAATAAAATGCAACCAGATCTGGTCAATACTCTTGATGAATTGAAAAGAGTAAAAGATTTGATAGTAATATACGAAACTAAAAATATTGTGTTCATCAAATAGAATCAGAGTTTAATGGGGCAACTCCATCACTGGAAACAGTTATATGATTCAATCAAACAGAAATTAACTTAAAAAATCAATAGTTAGCTTTCTGAGCCTATTATGCAGCAAAGATAGGAGATTATTCCTGAAGTGATACAACCATGCAAATAGTGCGAGCTACGCAAACTAACTTAAGATGTCTTGCCGACAATCATAGAGGTATAGACTCAAACTGAGAATCTCACTGATTTACACTACAAGGAAATTAAAGGAATGTTGGCTTCTCTCCGGAAGGTGCTAAAATTGGTCGAAGCTATTCCAGAATCAACTCAGAGGACAATGAAAGATCTGTCTGAGTTCAAAGATAAATATGAGAAGATGATTGAGCGTTATAATGCGAAATTGTTTGAACTCAAAAAGGAGAGGGCAGAGAATGATACCTGGCGAAGCAAGGCAAAGGAAGATATTAAGGAAGAGTTCCAGGACATTAGAGATCTCATTGCAAATAACAGGTTAGTCAATGCTCTTAGACAAGCCAAAAATCTTATCGATTATCTTGAAAATTAGAAGGAGAAAGGAGAATAGGAAAAAGATGAGAATGCCCCAGCTGATGAAATGGAGGAGGAACACGAGTCTGTGGAGAAAAAGGCCGCGTGATCATTTGAAAAACTAGAAATAATTAGCTATTATTGTGAGGCAGCGTTCATATGCTGTGGAATAAAAATATTTGTAATCTTATATCATTGCGTATATGTACATAATTATAATTATCAGTCGCAGAGGTTCGTAATAGTAAGACTAAAACTAATGATAACTAATTCGATTAAGAAAGTGGTGGGAATTTAAAAAGATAAAAGGATTATTTCTTTGAAGCATCACTTGCTACCATCATGCTCCTTTCTTTTATTCAAGGGGTACGAGCCACATTATCAATGGTTTGATATTCACCAGAAGTAGTTCGATAAAAATGCCAAATTCTACTGTTACGATAGAGCAGCAGTCGATATTGCCTTGGAAATGGCAGTAAGAGGTACTAAAACAATATCATACATTTCTAGCAGAAACTATGAGACTGTAATTGCAATTAGCAAAACTTTAAGACCAGAAAAGAAGTAGTATTCATAGCCTATTTTCAATAACATTACAAACCAGCACACCCCTTCTCTATCTCTAATTAATCAGCATCCAAAAGAATTAAAAGCTATTCATAAACCCATCACTTCAAATGTATCATAGATAGCACTGAAAATCCTCAGTCACAGTAATTTTATTGTAAAAACTTCGAGTGTAGACATTCACCCTTTTGAGTGTTATCATAAAATGTGTGGATATCTTTCAATAAGTTGCGATTCCAAAATCCTTAAACCTTTTCAAAATTTTGGTTGTAGCGATAAAATTTTATTTGACTGCTTCATGTTAATTCCTTTTCTTACCAAAATGAGGGAAAAATTTTTAGTCACTGATGAACTCAAACTACAATCTCTTGAGAGGAAACCAGTGAAGATCACATCATAAATGATTAGGTAGTATGTAGCCTAATGGAGCAAAATAATCGATGTAAAAATTGCTTAGGCTGCTTATAGTAGCTTTGACGATGAGACCAAACTGAATTGGGTCATCTAAAACAATTTAGGTTAGATTTTAAGCAAAGAAGAACTTATAAAGGGCAGATATCGTCGTTATTTTTATGCTACTTGGAATTGATGGTTTATATATATTTTCTTATGATTTCAAACCAACATTCAAACAGCAAATCTTGAAATTTACATCATATATAATGATGAAAAAATCTCTGAGCAGTACATAAATCTCAAAGTTGAATTTTTTCAAGCATAAGAATTAGCTTTAAATGAATGAATGATAATGTCAATGCAAATTATATAATTTAAATAGACAGTAGTTTGTATATTTCTAATCCTATTCTTTCATTTTAGAGGCTAATTCCTTATCCTTCTTCTCATCTCCTATCTTTTAATTATTTTTTGAAATCTGACGATTGATAGCATTTTCTTTTTACTTATTGTATCATTAATTATTTATATATTCCTTTTCTATTCCTATTTCGAAATACTTAAATGTCCAATTGTAGTTCTTAATCCTCCAAGAATGGAACCTAATATTGCTTCATATAGGAAAAAATACAGCAGAGATATGAAGTTGTTGCTAAAATAGGGAGTGGAGCCTATGGTCACGTGTGGAAGGTAATATGCAAAAAGACAAAGGAACCCCTCGCCATAAAAAAGGTCTTCTTGGCTTTTCAAAACGAAACTGATGCCCAACGTGTTTACCGAGAAGTAAGTCTACTGTTAAAACTACGTCACGGCAACGTGATTCAATTAAAATAGGTAATTCCCTCTGAGAATAATAGCGATCTCTATCTTATCTTCTAATATCTGGAAAGTGATCTTTTCAAGGCTGTCAAGAATAGAGTACTAAACTTAACCCACAAGAAGTTTATTGTATATCAATTAGCTTGCGCACTTAAGTATCTTCATAGTGCAGGAGTAGTACACCGAGATTTAAAACCCTCTAATGTCCTATTAAATGCCAATTGCCAAATCAAACTTTGTGATTTTGGTTTATCTCGAACCCTCAAATCATAGTCCTTTATAAATCCTGTTTTAACTGAGTTCATTGCCACTAGATGGTACAGGTCACCTGAGGTTCTTCTAGGAAGCAAAAGTTACTCAACGAAGAGTGACATGTGGAGTCTGGGCTGTCTCATCTATGAGTTATATAGCAGACGAACTTTGCTGCCAGGAGAGAATACAATCGATCAAATAACTAAAATGATTGAATTTAAAGGAAAACCCACGCCAAGTGAAATAGAGTCTTTTCAATTAGCCAAAGCGAATGAAATTCTCTCCTTTTTCAATGTTAGTCAGCAACCTATATAAAATTACTATGGAGATCTATAATGCTAAGAAGTAAAGGAGATACTGAATCATCTCCTCGAGTACGACCACAATAAAAGATGGAGCGCAGACGATTTATTGAGCTGTGATTTTTTGAAAGAGTTCAGAAATTCTTTACCTGAAACTGTATCGCCGTGTGATGTAATGATTGAGCTTAACGACAACAAAAAATACAAAGTCGATCGTTACAAGTCCGAAATAGCAAATATTGCCAATTGTTCTGGAAAGGAATCACGTAAGGAGACTAAAAGAGAGTTTCTTAGCCAGAGGAAACATTACAATTCAATGTCTTTGCATAATTTGGCCAAAAGGATTAAAGCTGAACTGCAGACCACTCTCAGAGACAAATATAAAATAGACAAGAAGTATCAAAGCGTGCACATTTCGCCAAGTAAGAAAGAATCCCTCTAAAAATCAGTGAGGAAATAACGAAAGGGGGAATCTAAATTGTTCCATGAGTCTCACAAGAGAAATATGACGAACTAATTTACTGCATCTCGTGATAACTTGACGCAAAAATCAAAGAGTAAGCAAGTTAGTTTTATCGGCAAGAAGGCAGCGCCAAATATAATCAGGAAGAAGGTCCAGAAATAATAGAAAGCATGCCAATAATAAAAGAAATAATTGCAACAAAAATCAACAATCCTGCTGAAGCGAGCGAAGCTCAGTTGCTACCGTAGCAAAGGCCTACTCTGCTGAGTCTTAATATCTGATATTAATTTTTTAATGGTTATATTTTTAATTCTATAATTGAACAGATTAAACGGTTGAAGATATTAACCGAAATGATTTTTGATTTCTCTTTTGGTTTTGCATTTTCATAATTGTCCTTAATGGCATATACTTCGTTATATCTCATTAATCTATCTTTGAGCTTAAAAATAGTTGGGATTCTACGAAATGCTTTATATTTAACTCGTGAGGTTATATTCAAAATTGTATTGGTAATATGAAGATAATGAATGCTATAAGATAAATATCAAGGAACTCTTTGTCATTTCTGCAAACTGGCGATAAGGTAAGCATGGGGTTGGCCATAACGATGCGAAAATTATTTTTTTATAATGTCACCATCCTTCTTCAATTCCTGCTACCATTTTTTCTTTTCCTCCTCGCGTTGCTTTTTAATGTTAAGCTGTTCGTTGATATATCGATCGCGCTCTGCTCTTGCAAGTTGAGTATTGATGACTGTCTCTTCTCGACTTGATTCTGTGATTGACCGATTCCTCTGCTCCTTGTCCTACTCCTCATTATAAGCTTTCATTAGTTAGGTGTTCGTAAAAGATTGACTGTTTTCTGAAGTGGCTCCATTATTGTAGCCTTTACCAGATATCTTTCTCTCCTGCAACTTCTTCTTGAGCAACTTTAGTGGTCTCTTAAAATAATCTTTATTTTCCAGTTCAAACTCAGAAATGATGATTGCTGGCTCAGTATCTATCTTTCGACTCTTACTTTGTCCTTCTCGATCATGGCCTGAGTCTGGAGCCATGCTATTTTTAGTTTTAATTCTAAATTTACCATTGGAAGGTTTTATGCTGCTGGGATCAGTTTCCTGTAATTAAATCGAATTGGATCGTTAAATTCTCTGCTCCTCATTCTTCCAATCACTTTGTTCGGTTTTGACTTTGTTATTGTTCTTCTTGATAGTATCTATGTGCACTTTTTTGTTATTCAGCATCACCATTTACTATTAGTCCTCTAATATTTATGGGAGAATATCCTATTTGCTCAGCACAGCAGAGCTATTTCCCAAGTTGGATAGAGAATGCACAACCTCCTTCAGTTTTAGCAATCTTTCATCTATGGATGAATATTAATGTTGAGCTTTCTTTGAGGAATTGGCATCGCCTCTCCTAGCTATAAACTTCCTTGGAACTGTGGATAAATTATAACTATTCTCGTTTATGTGACTGACCTTTTAGATCGAGGGTGGTGACTTTAAATTTTCCTCATATATCTTTATGTTTCTGCTCTCCACTCGATTAGCTTTATCTGTTCTCTCTATTTTAATCTTTATGTTGTCCACTTATGGCTCTGCTTGTGTCTTTTTTGATAAACTTCGAATAAATTTGTGCTTTAATAATTCCTTTATAGATAGCCTTTGGGGAGGGGAAATCGATAAACAGCATGAAAGGAAATTTTAGCAATCTTTACTTATATTCGATGGAAATGGAGGATGAACTCCTGTTGTTATTTTTTTGAAAGCCTCCTAGAATGTGCCGCCGAAATTAGACCAAGGGGTCTTTCCTGTGAGCATTTCCACTAAAACGCATCCTACACTCCATACATCTCCATTCTATGTAAATCCATGATTCCTAATGACCTATGGTGCCATGAAAGGCAGGCTCTCTCCACGGCTAAAAGTGACTTTGTCTTTTTCGTAGCTGGTTGATTCTGCAAGGCGACCATCATACAGCTCTGCCAGCATGTAATCGGTGAGTTTAATTTCTTCTCCAAAAAGCAGAATATTATTGGTTTTTAGGTCTTTATGAAATATTCCAATATTATGTAAATATAGAAGGCCTTCAAGTATACTCTAAACTATATTGGCAGCTTTTTATTAGGTAAGTTTGCTGTTTTTTTGCACATACTTACGCAGAGTTCCCTATTTAGCAATGTCCATTATCACTGATATTTCACGTTAATTGAACTAAATTTGCCTGTAGGTTAGCACATTTGCGTTATTTAGGTTAGTGAGCTTTTCAACAATTTCGCTCCAACTTTGCCGAGTCGCCTGAAAAGCAGCTGCATTTTAAAGCTGATCGATGACCTTGAGAGCGTACTCATGCTGATCTAAATGATAAAAACATCGATAGACTCGACCGTGATGGCCAACTCCAATAAGCTACTTACGTTCATATCTGTCCCGTGAAGGAATGATGATATTTTCCATGGTTTCTGTTGAACTTCCACAACCCATTTTCTGCTTATTTTACTTATAAAGTTTATAATCAATTTCATTCATTCCATAAAGGTTTTATTATCTTCTAATTTTATCGTTTTCCACCTAATAATACCATTAAATACGATCAAGCAATATACACATGTATCATATTCAGGTTAAGGTAATACAAATAAAAATTGAATCATTTATTGGCTCAAAGAGGTTATGAAGGCTTTGCATCGCTGCGTAGTGCTCGTAATCTATCCTTAAGATGTCTGTTTTCGTCCTGCAAGTCGACGTTCTCACGAAGAGTATTTCTAATAATTTTGTTCCATTTGTTCTAACACTTACTAAGACACTCCTTGAGGGTGGTTATTTCCTATTTCATGAGTGAATGCTCGTCTAGTAAAGCGTTCAACTCCTTGACCGAAATAGTAACAATTTATTTGTTTGCTTCCATCTTCGATTTCAAGTATTAAACAATAATAAAATTAGCCTTTATTTACGAAAGATGGATCAAATTAAATGAATATGAATTTAATAGGATTGGATGCAAATTGTGATATTAAAGTCATATAAATAGCATGAAATCAACAGCAGTCCTATTTGTCTTTGTCTTTGTCGGTGTTCTTTAATAATTTTGACCCTGTATAGGAAAGTACCCCTATATTTTCATCCTTATCTAAATTCTTCTTTACCTCTTCAGCCATATAGACAAACATCTATTCGATATTGAGACCAGTTTTTGCGCTGGTCTAAAAAAAGTTAACTCCTAAATCAGCGGCTAAATATTTTCCTTCCTCTTCGGAAACCTGCCGATCTTCGATCATATCTGATTTATTACCCACGAGTACTTTAACTACGCTATCAGAAGCATGCATTTTAATCTGTTTAACCCAATTTTCTATGTCAACGAAAGTTTATCTTTCATTGATAGCATAGGTAAGTACAATGCCCATTGCTCCACGATAGTAGGTCTGTGTAATAGTTTTGAACTTTTCCTGTCCAGCTGTGTCCCATATTTGTAGTCTAACCTTTTCCTTTCCAATGGTAATGGTTTTGATTTTAAAGTCTATGCCTATGGTGGTAAGATGCGATGTCATGAAGTTATCTTAACAAAATTTGAGTAGCATGTTGGTTTTGCCCACTCCACTGTTGCCAATAACTAGTAATTTGATTAAGCAGTCATAATTTTGATTTTTCTGCATCAGAGAATTTGAAGATTAATATATAAGGATATATAACTGATTTACTTATGCTCGATAATTGAAGCGAAATATCGAAGTAAAATACAATCAATTATTGAAATAATTAAACCAATCATTAAAATTAGATGTAAAGTGAATGAATAGGAAATTAAATTATTTGGCATACAATTATTGCTTCAAGGCTGGTGAACCTCAACCTCAGTCTAAACTTTTGGTGCGATGGGTGCTTCTTAAAAACTCGGTGGTGGTACCTACTCTTCTTTTTTCACTTCAGGTACCTCTTAAATATGTTTTACCTCTTCACTTTTTACTTCCTCCTTATTATCTTCTGGAGCTATGAGTAGTGGCTCTTCCTTTTAAATATTTTCCGTAGCTTTGGTCTCTTCTACTTTTACATCTTTTGGAGCTCCTCCCATTACCACTTTTCCTCCCTTTTTATTCGTATTAGATGTTCCTACTGGCTTTTTTTCAGGTACTACTTTGTCAGCAGGTTTAATTTTATTTGGAACTGGATTTTTTGTATTTGTTGGCAATGAAGGTTTTCCTGCTTTTGGGTCTTTCTGGTCTGGTTTTTATTGACTTGGATGCCCCTTTTTCTATTCAATTTTTTAACTTCCTTCTTCTTTTTTTTCATGCTAGTTTTAGCTAGTTTTAACTCCAATTGGTTTTTTTTAATGCACTCCGCTTTTATTCCCTAATGTCTCCTTCGTGTTAACTCCTTATCCAACCACACCTGGAAGCTTATTCTTGGGATCTTTTGGGTTTTTGGGATCCACATGAGGAGTAGTTTCTAAATAGAATTGCACATACCTTTATGGATGACTTGAGGTACTGGTTTATGACCAACAGTTGGGATTTTCCCGTTAACAGCCTTTGTGTTATCAACTTTAATCTACTCATGGTCGTCCTTCCCTTCCTCTTTTTTAAGATTGGCTTTGTCTTCTTATTTTTTACGACCTGCTTTCACTGTTTGCGGTCTATCAATTACCTCTTGCACGACCTTAACTGCTTCATAATAAAATCAATACGTTGTTTTTGAGGAATTTTTGATTGGGTAGAAGCTTGGAGCGCTGCCAGTTCAGTCTTAAATTTTTAGTTGTTCGTTTAAAGAGCAACTATCCTAGAAATTAAAGGTTCAATGGCTGCTTGAATCTTCTCATCAACTGTTAATTCCATTTTGGATATCTTGTTTATTATCTATTAAAAATATTTAAATTTAATTTTAATGTTAAGTGCTACCTTCAATGCCAATTGTGATTTGTTTAGGACTCTTCAAAGGATAAATTTAGTGCTCGAATGTTTGCTTAATTTTAATCTTGAATAATAGTTTAATATTTAATAATAATGGGTAACACTGTACATAAAGTCAGGAGAGGAATTCTTGAAGTCAAATAATCGATGCGTTTGTCGGATACATTCACGTCAATGCAACAGAAGAGGGGAGATCGATTTTTAAAGCTTTTCGTTTCCACTTTTGCAATATCAATGGCATTGGTACTCATTTGTTGATGAAGAATATTTATAGTCACATGCTACAGTATCAAATCGAAGCCAACTATATGGAATACAGAAAGAAAGTTGACTCCAATCTATCATGAAGCATGAATAAATAGAATGATCCCATATTAATATGATAACAGAATCATCAAAGATTCATTAATTTATAAGAAATCTTCGTTCAGCATGGCCATGAATACTCAATTTTAGTTCGTTTCACAATCAAAATGGTATAAATATTTATTTTGAAAGTATAATGTAGAATGCAAATAGCATTTATTGAATTTTTGCTTATTTATAACAATAACCCCGGATATAATCAGAAACACTCCTACTCATCAGATTCAATAATCTAAACATTAGGCAAGTTTGTTTTATCTTGTAGAGGCTGACTTTTTCGGTAAATTGTTTATACTTTTTTCTTTTTATCCTTGAAATCTGATTTGATCATTAGACTGGATGTACTCATTTTGGACATTTCCTGATATCCATTAATCTTTTTTACTGACTATCCTTTAGTGAGGATTCTATGTGTTTCATTTTAATTGCTAAACTTGACCACTTTTGAAGATTTTGGGGAGAAGACAGAAGAAACTGACTGTATTGGTATTGTCTTTATATCCCTTGTATCCTTAATGAGGGTTTGTTTGAGATCAAATCCCTTTTTTTCGCAAAAACTGAGGTTAATTTCAGCTTTATGTCTCCTCGCCAACGCATTATAGGAATTTTCCTTAATCTTAGGCTCTAAGTACCACTTCATCCACTGGATAAACTCAAGGTTATCTTGATACTTAACCTTACAAAGTTTTTGAATCTAAGTTAGAAAAAAATGACATCAATATGCTTGGTAATTCCCAAACGTTAGAAGCAGGACTGCAGTATCTTGTAGTTGTATATGAAATCTACTTCGAGGTAAGCTCCCCATTTAACTTTATTCAGAGGCACTTTTTACGGGTATGCCGCATCGAGGATATGACAGTAAATGGTTCCAGAGCCCAGCTGTTCAATTTTGGTAACTGAAGTGATTAACAAATCATTAACCCAGTTGATAATTTAATGTCTAGAGGTATAGTACCCCGTGTTTGTCATTTGATCGTTATTATTTTAATAATATAAATAATTTTGCCAGTAAATATTACCATCAATCAAAGCTTAAATAAAAAACAAAGTAAATTCTGAAAAGGGAAAGAAGAAAAATCATGTTTGGATGAGAGTTTGAAGGATGCTGGCTTCAATCTTTTCTTTAAGAGAAGGAATTTGGAATATAGGGTTATTTTTTAGTAAAGCAATTCTTAGTTGATCTTTTAGTCATATCATACTACTGTTATCTTAAAGTGATAAACTTCTTCTTTAACTGAGATCTTGGAGAATAGCCATAAAAATTGCGATTCTTCCTTAATTGTTAATTAGGATTAATGATAGAAATATCTTATATTTTTAAAGATTTATTCACGCGAGTTCGTTCGCAAGGAATTTGACTGGCTTAAGTTCCCAACTTCAAGACCTTAGGCTTATGTAGAACATTATTACTCTTCTTTAGGTAAATTAATTCATGAAAAAGCTTCTTCTCATCACATTTTTTTATATTTTTCATCTCTGTATAACTAATTTCAGTTTTGACTATTTTAGATTCAGAAAATCGTTTTTATGCGTATCTATGAAAATCACTGAGGGCGTGATTAAACATTCTAAGTGTAGTTACTGGTGATATATGTTCGGTATCATTTTGTTTTGCTGGGAGAGATTCTATTTTTTCGATGGGAATTACTGTGGCTCCTTAAGAACTCTTTAATTTACAATGAGTATTTAATATATCCTCCAGCATCATTTTTTTGGTTTTTCTTTCCTGCCGACAACTTGATATTGGTTTATCAAGTGAAATATAGCCCATAATCTGTTCAGAATAAAATCTGTTTTGATGTTTCATAAAATTATAGAAAGTTATAAATCAAATGAAGTCAAGGATGCAGCAATAGGCCATTTATATTAGCATGATCTAATTTGGAACTTAATCATTACAAAACTATTCATTTGTCGAGCAATAATTATAATAAACAAATTAGGTATGCATTATCGTAGCGGTTCGTGCAATGAAATTGGCACGAGTACACTTAAACAAATAAGTAATATTAAACGCACTCGAGCAATTTCAAATAGCATCACTAAACTGCAGCAAATCAAATCTACATATGAATTACCCTCAATTTCTGATCGTTAGCAGTAAGATAAGAGTGAAGATTAGCCATCTGCTCGTTTCAGTACTCGTGACTCATATGATTTTCATAAAAAAAGTAGGCGACTTTGCGAAGAAATATGTTTTCACATGGCAGCCTTTGTTAAATTGCATGGATAGGACCACCGAAAGAAGTCAATGCTGGCCAAGATCTATGGTTGGGATGACTAATTTAATGAAATTTTCTTCGGAAAACGAGATGAAATACGTAGCGATCTTACTCCAGAGGTGCTTCACGTTAAACTAGGACTGGACACACTGACTATGCTGAGCAGAAACACCTACAATAAACTGCGCTTATTTTTGAATGAACTAATCATGAATAACAAACGTCAACAGGAATTGTAGAGTAATTATATGAAAACCCAGTTATAAAATCATCTCAGCAAGCTTGATCGTAAGATAAGTGAGATCAAGCGGGAAGGGGAATCAAAGACAATCATGAGATATATCGATGAAATTGCCAAAACACAAGAATTGATGCTGGAAAGCAAATTAAAAATACGCAATAAAATGCCCACCATTATGCAAATTTCAAACCAGACTGGTAGAGTTCATATTAATGAATTTTACATGAAAGAGGAGGGCAGTATTGCCGAGATATAACAATATTTCACTGTAAATCGACTCAATAGACAATGATTTTTAATATTTATATCTGATTCAAATACTATCAATCTGCGGGAATTAGTTGTTTATTCGCTTCATTTGTGAAACCATTCAAATTTATTCCTTAAGATGAAAATGAATAAATATCAGTCATCGCTAGCATTTATGGTGCTTATAGTATTATTAATTAAATTGCCCATACGAATACGCTTCCTCAGCTGGTTGGTTGCGGATCTTTTGGTCGAATTGCCCTTGAGAGTGGGTGGGGGGTCCATTTGGTCAACCTATAAATCCTTATCGCAACTAAGACACTTAAATGGCGTGCGTTTAACTGCGCCGTCTTGGTTAGCACAGCGCTACTCAGTAAGTACGATAATCATCTCCTTGATTTTCTCTTAAATAAAGCTAAACCCTTTTTTGACTTCTCCTTTTTCTGCTTTCATTCCGATGATTTCATCCAAGAAATGTAATTTGTCGTAAATTTTTCCCTTTTCTTTTTCAAAGATATCTTTTGCCAATTTTAGCTCCACTGCTTCCTCAAGATCCCTTCCTATTTTCTTAATAGTGGTGCGTAACGTTTAAATAGCCTTCTAATCAACTTTTTTATCATCATACCTACGAATATTTTCTGCCATTTATCCCATAATATTTTTTTATTTATCGAGTCTTCGGGAAAGGATACCGACATGCTCATCTACAATTTAAGTCTTATTTGTTATCTTACTTAGTTCTTTTTCCAAATTTTATACTCGATCTCCAGCCACTTGCTCAATTGTTGCTAATTTCTAATTAATTAGATCTTAAAACTTTTTCTTTTGAGTTTATTTTTTGCTAAAATGACTCTTACTAACAATGTTTATAAGATTCTCATTAGATCTCACCATTCGACTGTTTGCCAAAATAGACCGTCGATCTTTTATTCCCTCCCCTCCCTTCAGTAAATTATTCTCTGTTTACTCAAAACGCTCCAGTAGACCACTCATATCCTATTTGGTACTTTTTTTGTTACCCTTTCTAGAACGGGACTGACTGCGACTCTAATCTTTGGCTAAATCTTTCAATGCTGAAAACATTTGCCTATTGTTATTTTGTTGTTACTCAGCAAGGACTAATCTTTACAGTACATTTTTATTGAAATCTGCGATTTTACTATGCTCCAATTATACTTGTTCTCCAATTTGAGTCTGACGGTGATCCATACCTTAAATTTGATCTCGTATTTGCTCAAACTGCGGCTTTAATTTACTCTCCAATTCCTCTGCAGTAGCGACGTTGCTAATTTGTTTTTAAATGAAGGAAAGTTTAATGTTAAGGTCTTCTTGTAATGTTTCTTTGACTGAATTAATCTTGTTATTAAGCATGACAATAGTGTTTTCAAGTTAAAATATCTTATTGCTTCCTTTTTTGTCTGCATCCTTCATGTATAAGCGCAGATAGTTATTTTCTTCCTGATTTATTTGTTTTATCCTCTATAGTTATTCTTCTATTTCTCCATAACTTTTCTTCTCGTTAAGCGAAGTTTTTATTTGACTCATGCACTTTGTAATTTCATCAATGCGGGATTACTGTTGACTGATTTTTCCAAAGATGTCTTCAACAAAGCTGTAAAGCTTTTGCGAGTTAATGGTAACCTCAAAAAAATTGCCTTTAGGAATTTCCATAAATCGAATATACGAACTATTATAACGATAGAAGACTATTATAAAGTATGGTTGGAGCATAAACTCATTTTTTTTACGTATAATGAAGGACAGTGTACTAATTGAAACTCATTGTAATCTGACATATAATGAGATAATGTTAAGTAATAAGCTATAGAAAGAAAAAAACATAATTTTATCTCAATGCAATCATCCAAGCCTCATCAAACTGCCCCCAGTCGATAAAAAACATAGTCACCAAGATAATCACACTCTCTCTCAATTGAAGAGTCAAAAATTGCGCTTCCTTAATTCCAACAAGAAAAAAGTTTTATATCAACGCACTGAGAGAACAGTTTCAGAACTAGAGAGCAGGTATTCAATCCCACCAAAAAATGATATAAACTAGATGGAGTAAATTGAGGCTAAAATGCAAAAAATACTCAATCAGAAAATGTTATTTAACTCGAGGTAATATCCTTGTGAAAGTGACAACTTTGAAGAAATGATCCTTCAAAACAAATAATTACTTAAAATACAACGAAGATAAAGAGCTTCAGCTTTCCAGAGAAATTAATAAAAGGATAATTATAACAGTATTACTAAACCAAAACTGAAAAATAAAAATAAAAATATACTTTAACATGATCATTTAGGCAGAATCAACTGCTAAATCAGAGGCAAGCATAGTTTTAGGAAAGACCCTCAAGAGAAAAACAGTTCACAACAGATGCCCTATTAAAAGCATAAATCAGAGAAATCTTCTCATTCAAACTCAACTATAAATATGGACCTCGATAAAAAGGTGCAAAAACTAAAAAGTAATAATCTTTCAAAGCAAATCAAGGGAAGATATCGCCTTGCAACTTAATGTAGCGCAGATTATCAAAAAAAAAATATGTTCGATAATATTCATAAATACCTAGTAAATTAACAGATTAATTCCAAACATAAAGTCAATGATCTTCCCGATAAAAAATAAAAATTTGTAGAGAGAAAATCAGCTTTAGAAAATCAGATCAGGAGTATTGAAAAAGTAATAGGATTGAGAGGCCAATCTACGACGAGGATGGAATAACGATTTCGCATCCCTTAACAAAAACAACGCAATTAATCCTCTCTCAACGACGCAGGGGCTTGTGACTGGCATCGAATTTATATGGAATCTCCTTCAAACAATTGTTCCAAAAAGCTTTTAATAAGGTAGAGTACCTTCGAAGGATAAATAGCGCAGATCAGCAATTTGCAATTACGGAGTGAACACTTACTTTCAATGTGTTTGGCAAACCAGTAAAAATTATTAGATTTAATGCAATTCAAAACCAATAGCAATAGGTAAAATTTTTAGTGCAAGCAAGAATCTTTCAGCAAATGATCTTTCTTATATTAATTATTCTTGTTAATCACAGAAATACAAATCGAGAAATCAATTTTAAATGGCCATAAATGAAAAATGTTCGATCTAAAAGCACAATAATTAAATGTATTAACAACATAGAATCATTTCGAAATGAGAAAGGCTACAACAGAAATGTCGTCATTCGCGGTGATGTTATACTGTGAAGTCGCCTCAAACTAAATAATGATTTTGGTACCATTTAAAGCACATCTACATTTTCATATTAAGCATTTAACTGCTCAAGAATAGCAGATGGAAATTTTTCTGGCTTCAGAACACCAACCACGACATAAGTTGGCTTTGGTTTGACATATTTCAGAATAATGAAATCATCAATTGTTAGTGTATCGGCTCCGACTATCTCCCATAAGAGAACTTGAGTTGGAAAAAGGATCACTGATGGTGGATATACCATATTATCAATCTCTATGCTATTTTCATCATAGCCTGTAATCGTCAGTATGCTAATTCGATACATGAATACGTTGGTTTTTCCTCGAGACTATAATCGGTAAAATTAAAAAGATTTTCAGTGTCCGTAGACTCACGATATTTTTTGATGCGCCGAGCAAGAGCCGTGTTAAGCTGTGGAGTCATAAATTATAATTTCTATTATTTTTGCTTCTTGAGTGACTATTTGCGTCCTTGCAATTACTAAATCTTCTTTTTGATCAGATCCTCGTCAAATTTGAGGTTGGGATCTTTCTCAGATCTCGAAAAAGAAAAACCTCCTAATTTTCCAAGTATTTGTTGCTTCCAGAATCCTTTTGATAGTTGAATAAACTTTCTACTCAGCATTTATAATATAGACCTAGAATATATATATTGAAAGTCATCTTTATATTTATTGGATCCTTGTTCAATTTACAATTCATTTTTGGAAGTATTAATACGATTTGCTTTGGACTTAGGCTCAAAAGAGATTGTATTTTGTTTTTTATAAAGGACAAGGACAAATTAAGCAGAGTCATATAAATTTCCACTTTTAAATCATGAGCGCTTTATCAATATTGAATCTAGTAACTCTGGGGCATTTAAATGTTTTTACAATATCGAAGAATGCATGGTTTATGTGGTTTATGTGTACATCATCGATAATTATAAACACACAAGATAAAAAAAAAAAAAGAATTAATGTGAGTGATAACTTTCACTGTAAATTTTTAAAAGGTAATATTTAGTTTTAAGCAAATTTGTTGAACTTATAGGATCCAGTAAAGCGATAAAAGCTGAAAAATGATCTTAATAAAAGAAAATAATCAAATTAATTCAACAGTCAAGAAGGAGATGTGGAAGGGAAATAATCATGACATTTTTTACCATATTGATATCTTGCAAACGAAAATTATTAACTAAAAGTTAGTCAATATAAACAAATTTAATTTAAGTCTAAAACTCATCTTTTGTTCACTGTCATTGGATCTCTCAATTGTGTTCGATTTAAGACTAAGCCTATTTGATAATAAAATAAGAAACTGAATAAAAATTCTTTCATTGTTAATTCGATCCTCACCTTAAAAATGCATTGAAGTAATATAATAATAAATTTATGACTCATAATTGTTTTTCCTCTCAAAATTGCTTAATGGGAATATGGAAAGGATATAAATGTATATATTTTGTGTAAATGGTAATAATATTAATTTTAGAATAGTTTAATATGTTAAGGCATCGAATCATATTTTTCAGTCACCCTTCCAACGAGAAGAATTTGTATTCGTGATTCTAATCAACCTCTGCATATACTTAATCAACACCAGCTTGTTACTAAGATCCATTTTTGACTTCATTATTCTACAAGGGAGATCTTTAGAATACAGCAATCCTTGACTATATTGACGTATGTGTATGTATTACTTCTTGAATAACTCGGAAAGGTCATTCAAACCACCGTTTTTGCTCTTAAATTCTTTGATAGAGTCATATTCTTAAACTTTGAAACGACTTTTAAACAACTTAAGATGATTCACCAAAATAGGCTTGTAATTTTTTCCTAAGTTCTCAGTTTAACGATAAAATCCTTAGATAGCTTTAGAATAACATTATCTAATATGCTTTGAACAACAAATTTTTCGAACTCTTCGCTGTTATGTTGGCTCAACAATCTATGACTCTAATGGAATTGACTATTTTTTGTCTTCTTTATCATCCTTAGCATCTATTTTCTAAGAATTAGCATTACAATCACTAGTTATTGGTAATTTTTCCTCTGATTTCTTTAATTAATTTTGTTTCTCCATTATCTTTTCATCAAAATCAGCAGAATTTTCTTCATTTTCATACCTTAAGAGCAATTAAGGACTGTACTCACTGAATTATTTTAAACATTCAGAGACTTTTGGGTCTTCAAAAAAAAACTGTTTCATGTTAATCAATTATTATAATGGTGTTTGCTATCGCGGAAAAAGGGCTTTTAAAATGAGGCAATGATTGATGTAAAAGATAGTATAAATATATTTGATAGCAGGAAAAAAGATTCGAAAAAAGAGGTAGTCTAAAAAATTGTTTAAACATACATTATTAAGGAGGAAAAAAGCAGACTATTTTTTTGATTTTTTGATGAATTCAAGCTGGTTGAGAAGAAATATGTTCAAAATTAATGTTTTTGTATGTTAGCTAATTTTGTTAAATAAAAAGCCTTGGAGTTTATGATTTTATAAAGTTGTTGTTATTCATCTTTATTTTAACAAAAAATAACTAGGCACTTTTATCAGATATATGAGTGACTGTTAGTTAAAAAATGAACATTTTAAGGTTTTTGCCGATTAGATCAATGCAATCATTTATGAAAAGCAAAATTTCATAGTTTTGAAGTGCCTCATAACAAATTTCATATTAAAATATATATTTTAATTCTTCAGCTTGATGAATTGAGGAAAGCCTCTTAACTGTCAATAGATTATAAATATTAAATAAAATGACAGCATATAATTAGCAAGGGTCGCCAGGGATTTTGGATTATTAATTTAGTTAAAAAAATTTGCATATTTAAAAAATGGGTGATGCGACCTACTGAAGGGTGATTTTACCTTTCAATTATCGTGTAATAACATGAAAAAGTCTTTAGTATCTTTTATCCTGTTCGGGAATTTGTTTTAATTATTTCCAATAAAGTTACATCATAATTGACTTACTTTACTATATCTTATCTTATATTCCTTCAATAAATTGATAAAATACCTTAATTGATATTTGTTTATTATGAATCTTTGTAATTTTAAATTAAATCACTATTATGAAATGATTAATAGCTAACGATTATAATTTGAATTTATGTTTTCCAGTCAAATTAACTCTTCATAGTCTCTTATTGGCAACTGTCTTAATCGTCTTCAAGCATTTAAATCTAAATTTGAGCATCATAGTCACTCCTAAATCGAATCGTTTTTTTCTCAAATGAATAAAGATCTTAAACTTCATCTTCAAACAATTAATATCAACAAATAAGTCTACAAGGATATGTAACAATAGATAAAGCGTTTAACTAAGATTAATTAGAAAATTAACAGCAAGCACAAGTAAATTCTCCAGCATATTGAAATACTCGTATATCAAAACGATTTTGCCGAGATAAGAGAAAGGATAGGAGAATATCAGAAATTGTCTTTATAAAATTCTAATTCAGGGTGGAATGACAATGATAAAAAATTAAGTAGCAGTCGACTTGATTAAGCTTTTGTGTAAGAAGAGCAAAAATAATAAAGTTTACTTTTAAGCAATCCCCTTAATAAAAACAAAAACAATTAATCTCCATATTAAAGAGAGATGACAAAATTAAAACAAGCGTTAAGAATAATTAACAATGAAGAGGAACCTTTTGAGCACAAACAATAAGTGTGGTTGAATATACTTAATAAATAGAATCAATCACCGGGCCGGGAGCTGCATCACGTTAAAGACAAAGAAATTCTTTTAACTAAACAAAAGAAATGGAAATAATAATTAGAAGAGTTTTCAGAAATTAACATCACTGAACAGTGTGAACCGTTGCCTTTAAAAAAGAATATGAAAAGTCACCACATTTTTTCAGGAAAGAAGATAAAATCAATGACTATATTGAAATAGAAATCAGCTAAGAGTCGAGGAACTCCAAAGACATCACTTAAAAAAACAACAAATCTACGCAAATAGTCCGATAATATTTAAGTTTAGGAAGAAAAAATGAAGAAAAAGTTAATTTTTACGCCTAAATTTTCAATGAACGTATAGCGACCAGAAAAGGATACCAAAGGGAAGGGGCGTAGAAGCGAAATAAAAGGGGCTAAATCCTTTAAAAAAACCATAATCAGCCAGTTTTGATTAGTTAATTCATTATACTTTGATTTAGATTTACTAATTAAAAAGTCAAATCAAGTACCGTATCTATCGTAATTAAATTTTAAAATGATCATATTTGTGATGAGCACAAATCTTAGTTATCATTATTTGAATGATCCACATTCACTGCCAAAAAAGGACAATCTAAGAAGTATTTAAATCCGACTTCTTTGAATATTTTCCGAGCCATAAAATATCAAATTGTAAACTATCAAGTATTGATTGCGGTTTAAGTTAATATATGGTACTGAAACTGTAAAATATTTTTCACCCGCATTATGTGGAGAAGTGCCTAGTTTAACTCATGATCACGTTGATTCAATCGACTGCCTGAGATTTTATTGCATTGCTATTGATTATTTTTGTTTGCTTTTCTCATTGGTTTACATTAACTCTATCCAAAAAAATGTTTTTTCTTCATTGCGTTGTATTTTTTAAGAAACACAACTTAAGGAATCACTTCTTCGTCCTTACCGTCAACCCTTAAGAGGACAAAATTCTCCTGATGGTTAATTACCTTAAACCTTGGTGGCACATATCCTTTATCTCTTTGCTCTTCTGATAGAGATTCTTCAATCCACTTATTCATTTCTCCAGCCATCACCACAAATTGCCATTTTTTCTCAAGAGCATTCATCTCCAAATCTTATCGAAGAGCTTCCAGTTTTAAATCTTGACTATTTGAACATCCTAGCCCTGTACGCAGAAAAGTTTTTGTGAGTGGTTCACGTGAGGTCTTTATATACAATTGTTGCTTGCTTTTCGAAGCTTTTGAGACTATACGATTCTCATTTGAATTAGGAATAATTGTAGTTTGTGGTTTTGCTGTGATAATTCGTCTTTTTTTGATTTCAAAGAGTGACTTTTGACTAATGGCAGTCATAAGATTGAGTTTGCTGTTTTTGCTCCACAATCCTATGGTAGTAAAGTTCTCTTATTTAAGAAGACCATCTTCAGTCATTTCTGTTAAACAATGTCGCTCTAGTTGACTAAATCTATAGCCTAACTTCTTCTCAACTTGACATGTAAAATCATTAGTCGACATTCCTTTGTCACCTTCCCAAATATCAAAAGGCTCAATAGCATGAAACTTAATAAAGCGAATAAATTTTTGAAGCACCTAATCTCGTGGGCCATAATTTTCCTTTACTTCTTCTATTTATTTCTCTTAGGAGGATAATGCTGATTTGATCAAGCTGCTGCCCTACATACTTTAAGGTTTACGATTAACTCGTTTGGAAAGTATATATCTGCTTAATTACTGATATCTTTGGATTAGTAATCCTTAAAACTCGTTATTTGTTCTGTCATTCTATCTAAATAATATAGAATAATTGAGAAGTTTTATTATTTGAAGTTTAAAAACACTGCAAAAGGCACCACCTCCAAATTTTAACTCGAAAAAGTTTTGGCTTATTAAATGGGTGTCTCACTATAAAGGGAATTGAATATACCTTCAAGTAAAAAATATTTTACTTGAATGGCATTATTGGCATCAAAAATGATAGGTATAATGCACTGATGTCTTTATTAAAAATGATAAATATTTGCGATAATTTGAAGAACAAGTTGACTATTGATTGACAACCTAATAAAATACATTTTAGAGATATTATCATGTTATAAATAAAATCGTATATTAAAGATGCAGTTCCTTCGTCAATTTTTAATTCGCAATCTCTTCTACTTTACCTATCTTCCCATAATTGTAGGCATAGCCACCTCTGGCCTTATATTTGAACAAATAGTATTTTTTGTATTACATAGTATCTGATATCACCATAGTCATAGCGCTACTATCTGTGGACTGTATCCAATATATTGCTGTATGTCCTTTGCTTCATCTCTTTCTATCAGTCCATTAAAATCAAAAATAATCTCCCACCATTACTTCAACCACCCAAAGTCAAAATGCAACTAACCAACAATCATCCATTCTATACTTAGGCTCATGCATGTGATAAGTAGGACAATAAATACAAACCTCCTAGAACTTCTCATTGTCATATAGATGGTTGTATCGCTAGATTTGTATTAATTTATTTTAATTAGGATCATCACTGCCCCTTCATCATGAACTGCGTGGGGATACGGAATCATAAGGCTTTCATTCTATTTAATGCTTATGGCGGAGTATTTCTATTATTAGTCAGATTTTTGCTCTCCAGTTCATGATTATATCATTCGGAAAGTATTTCTAGATGATGATGTCTGGCAATAACCCACTTTCAGAAAGTTAAGTGGGAGCTTGGATGTTTCTGACAGCCTCATCCTTTATTCTGTCTCTTTCCATGGGCGGGCTAGCGGTGAGTAATATTATTTACCTTTCAAAAAGCATTACTCAGATAGATTTGCTCAAAGGAACATTCTCTTTGTGGGACAAATAAGGAATGAGTCCCAATCCTTATGATCTTAAAACATTCACAAACTTGTCTACTTATTTTGAAGGCGAGAGGTGGACATTTTGGTGGCCGTCAGCACTTGTTCCCAAAGCAGACGGTAGCAGTTTCACAATGATTCAGCCAGTTACTGATGCCGATAAAACCACCATCTTTTCTAATATTCGCGAAATGATTAAAACCCCCGAGGAAAAGTCAATTCCAAGCACTTTTTAGTAATTAGTTAATCGATAAAAAGTTAACTATAAAGATGTTATATTCACATTTTTGGGAGAGCAGTACATATTAGAGGACGAGATTCAACGAGAAGGATAAATAAAAAAAGAGAAGTTGAGTGAAGAGTGGGTCAACAAAAGCGCTTAATAAGCTGATATCCTTGCAAACATATACACCGAATAATCCTGATTATATATGTTAAATCAATCCATCAAGTCTCGTATAAATATCCTTTGTCATAATTTAATTTTCCATTTGCAAATAAATATAAGAATCCTGCTCATTGAAATTTATCTTTTAAGTAAGTTACGACTGAGATTTATCTCAAATGAATCTTCTAGTTTTAAATGGTCAATAGATATTAATTTAAAAACAATGAAGTTTGAAATCATGGTGGCATTGTTTATTTGGACAACTATCAATCAAATCAATCATACAGCCATACCGCCCATCGTTGTGCCTGTTAAAATTAACCCTTCTACTGAGTCAGTGCCCAAACAGCACAGCTTTAAATAAACATACGATTCAATAGGATATTAAATATCTGGACTGGTCTTCGAAACGGATCAATAATTGTTGCCCTCTCAAATTTTTAACTCCTCCGCATATTCCCCTTCTGAATCCTGTGATTTTTACAACTCGGAGCTGTCTATCAAGGTTATCACATCCACATTAATTAGTGACGGGATGAGTATTGAGGCTACTTACATCTCAAAGAGTAAAAAACAATTATTCTTGCTGATAAGCAATGACAATTACGATATTAATCAAAATATTACTGAAAGAGCAATAGTGTTTTACACCTTTGATAATCAAAATATCAATTTAACCCAAAATCGACTGCCCATTTAAAGTTTGGGATTACAAAACAATGAGACAATCCCTATTAGCTTCACTTAAAATAAAAACGTGCTTTTTGTTACTGATGGAGTTAAAATTGTTGGAATTGACATTGATAATCCCACCAAATGGTGGTAGGTTCGGCAAGATTCTCCTTCATCGTTAATCACTATCGACTATTAGTTTGTCAGCTAAAACTCTCTCATTACCTTTGAAATTATAAAGATAGGCCACAGCAATCAGCTAGCGACTTTAATGATGGCATGGAGTTAGGTTATAAAAGTATTCTCTGTGTCGAATGACTCTACATCAGCGACTCTTATTAAAGAGTTAATTCCACCCAGCAACACTACTCAATTTTATGACGTAATTTCTTAAAACGGCAATTTTTATGCACTAGTTTAACATTAACTAGTTGTGTTTCGCCCATCAAATGGAATATTATAAACAGCTGTTATTGAGCTATAGTCTGAAGAATGCTTCTGGATTGACAAGTACGAAACAACCTTACACATTATCTGCAGGGAAGGAGGTGTTAATTATGTTGCTGAATTTTATTTTAATACAAGTTTTGTGAATCCATCCGAAGCACTTAAACTTAATAGGTACTATACTCAAATTGGAGATGCCAATCACCTTTTTAGATTCGGAAATTGGGATAACCCAAAGCTATTGATCAGTGGAGGTGATCAACTTTTAATAACTCCTTATGGAATTAATCGTCAGGTGCTTCTTTAGGCAAAGGTTCCTCAGCTTACTAAAAGATTCAGAGGATTAGCCGTGCTGGGTATATAATAGATTGAATATATTTAAGAGTTTTCAACTTTAAGATCAGCCTTCACTATTGGAGTTGGAACAAATTTTCTTACAATCTTTACTATTAATGAAGATCCAGCAGAGATAGACTGCTATTCCAGTTCGAAATCAGGTTCAACTTGGAATGTTCTTGTGCAAATCAATACAACCAGTTGCCAAGCCAACGGAGATATTGAACAGTTATAGTCCATCTGCCAAATATCTATTCCCTACATTTATCAGTTCACATCATTCGAAGTTGACAGCAGCAAGGAAACAACCGTTACTCTCCTTGTTTTCACAATTCTCGGAGTCATCGCCATAGTTTTGCTTGGCTGTGCCTTTCACTGCAAGACCCTCCGTACTCGAGCCATGAATGAGCTTAAGAAAAAATTAGCTAAGCTTCAGAGAAAAGTATAAGGGCCAAAGCCAATTTGATAGTATTTACAATCGTATCATTTACTCATCTCTTTAATCGGAGGATCAAGTAAATCTATTATATGATTTGATATTTCATAAATCATTGCTACTTTGAACTTTCTGGTTGATTTTACTCTGCATAATCCAAAAAAGACAAGCCAGCAATACACATGCTGATAATACTCCTAAGCCGACCCACTTCCATTGCTAGAAGGGGCTGTTTTGTGCTCTCCTTGATGGTCTTTAAATTCCAGCCATCTACTTTTCCAGTTTTCGTCTCCGATCCTCGTTAATGCGATTAATTTCATCGTTGTGCTTAAGTTAAGTTTTTTCCTTGAATTTATTCAACCTGTTGTCGATTTTAGTTTGCGCTTTTGCTTGATAGTTGACCTGATTATTTCCTCTCATAATTAATTTGATAATTTATCATGTCAAAAGGCTTTTTTGTAGTTTACTGTACAGAGGCTTTAAGATAGCCCAAGCTATATAAACTTCAAACTTGGGCGATTAAAAAATGTATGGAACATCCCAAATTGACCTTTAAGCAATTCAGTGAAGAACAAATTGCAGATATTTTCTTTAAGAACATGAAGAGTCTATACTTACAAACTAGCCATAGGAGTTGTCTCAGTATTTTAAAGACAAGCATAGTAGAAAATTCTAGTGTTTAAAAGGTCGCACCTCCATCTTCCATCACCTAAATCTTAAAGAAAGTTGAATAAAGTGAAGAAAAGATAAAAATTCATCGATAAGAAAAATAAAAATAGGTAAACTAGATCTTTTTGTAAGGAAGACTATTTAAAACACCTGCTTTTAAGTCTACTCATGCGGGCTTAGGACTTAATACTCATTTCTTAGGATATTTTGATGGCTGTAGTAAAGGAAATCCTGGCATAGCAGGCATCGGTTACCATATCGATGTTGCAAACAGTCATAAAACTATATTATAACAATGCTCATTCATCGGAAATCTAAGGACTAATAATCAGTCTGAACTGATAGCTCTAAATTTTCTTTTAGCCGATGCTTATTGCAATAATATTAAAAATTTGAAAGTATTTGGAGACAGCCAATTAGCTATTAGATTTATGACTGGAAGATACAAATCACATGACGCTTATTTATCATCTGTTGTTCAGAGTGCCTTCAGCCTGGCCAAAAAGATTCCAAATATTACTTTTTAGCACATTGTTAGAGCATTCAATGCGAAAGCTGATATGCTCAGTAACAGAGCCCTTAAAGTTAAAAAAGAAGAAAAGATAGAAGCAATTTAAGCAAACATTAATTAAATTTAATCCAATAAATAATGATTATAGCTTTAATTATTCTTCACATGATTTGGCATGCAAGAATCAAAAGGGTTGATTTTGATTGTTGAAATCAGGTTTGCAGTGAACTCAAATGTTTTTTTAATAATACTATTGTAATATCAAGCTCAGTGATTGATAATACTTAAAATCTTCTGCTGCTTTAGACCTGATCCAATCCATCTATCGATAAATTATCTTATAATTCATAATAGTATAATTATACCATTATTAATGTACAGTTAAGCAAAATGGCAAATAAGTTGATTTTTAAATTAATAATTAGCGGTATTGATTTTCTTAAGCAGAACACTTTATATTGCTTCATTTCACTAATATTCAAAATGGATTAAACTTTTCGCAAGGAAGAGGAGGAGCAAAGAAAAAAAATGGTCAGACAATTTCTACTACAGTAGCCAAAGTACAACATAAGACCGCCTTCGCCTGCTCCCCATCCACTTTTAGTAAAAACGGAGACTAATCGCGATGATATATGGGGATATCGATTGCTTTCCTCACAAATGAACTCAATGGCCCCTCTTCTTGTAGGCTGTGATCTAGGGGTGCCTGTGGAAGAACTCATCCTCTTTGGGGAGAAGTACAATCTGCAATAACAAGACAAATTAAATTAAATAGACGAGATTTTACTGAGAGAAAGCATAATGAAGAAGTAGTGATAGTTTATACTTTGATTCACTTCCTAGTAATCTCACTATAAGATTAAAAATGTAAAAATGTATGCAGGTAAATATTAGGTCAAAAGTAATTTATAAATTGACTCAGTTCTATATGTTTTATGCTTGATCACTAATCGATGCATAATCATGAATGATATTTCTTAGCCCAAACTAAAGTAAGGCAAGAAATATGATTAAATTCACTCCAAATTAATGGTAAATTCCATAAAATTTGCTTGCTCCTCACTTCCGGGCATTTTGCAACTGTTTTTCCCTATTATAACGCCAATTATTTGCAAAGTTAATTAATATGAATTTTCTATTATCATACATCTAAAGATATGTTGAGCTGATCCAATTGCCTCAGTAGTTAGCTTCAATCAATATATTAATTAATTTTTATTGAACAATGCCAGATACGATATACGACGACCTAAAATAACAGGGTCTTATCTTGTCAGAAGGAGTTGTACTACAGCTCCCTCCCATCCGACCTCCCAAACCTAATCTCCTTAAACAAATGAGCGGAGTACTTGCACCTTAGTTCAAGATCGGGCCAGGCCCTCACAAAGTAATCATATTGCCTGTACTAAACTCAGCAGTGCTAGTAGGCCGCGCTAATACCCTCATCTGCTATAAATTTGAGATAGATAAAGAATCAAGTAAACCTATCTTTTTGGAGCCGAAAATAGAGAACCTTTCATTCACTATCAAAGCCATCCATATCTGTGAGAATAAGTTCCTGAATGACAGAGGGGAAGTTCCTTTCTTAATCTAATCTGAGAATCAGATAACACTCTACTATGTTAATCTTAAAGAGTTCAAACTGAATGAGAGCAATTCTTTTAGCTATTCGAATCTTTACAGCGTGCGATTTCTTTGTGAAAAGGAAATCATGTTGCTGACAAGATAATTGGAGATTCATCATTTCACCATTCAAAGTGGTAAAATGCGCATGAAAAATAAAAAGATGAGTGCTGCTTTACCAGCAATTCCCGAAGATCAATACATTGAACATTGCCAAATCGTAGGATCTATTGATGAGGAGCAGGATTCAGTGGTGGCAATGTTTTATCTCATTAAAAAGAAGAAGAAATAGGAGATTAACTTCGAAATACTCAAGGTAAAGGAATATTTGAGAACATTTGAAGGCAAAATAGAGCCTCAGGAGGAAGACTATACTGTCTTAATGAATATGCATTCCAGTGTGCTCCCGGAGGGTTTCTTAATCTGGTCCATTGAGGGTTACTACTGCATCTAGACAAAGCATGAGATACTTATTCTAAGAAAAAAATTTAAGAAATATTTATTCATTGATAATGTTATGGAAAAAATTCATGACCATAGTTTGAAGCTGAACCAAGGTGCCATAGTTTCCTCCTACGGAAGCAATATAATGGAACTTAGCGTAATTCAATTCGGTGATCCCAAATGCAATAGTCGAATACTTGATACAATATAGATCAATCCTTAGTTAAGTGAAGGTTTTCGTCTGTTATGGCCTTTCAAAAATTAAAAGTAAACTTGCGTTCTCTTGGTATTCTAGAGGGAAAAGCGACTTTTCTTCCATAATGTGATCAAAATGTAACCAATGAAAAAGATGCTGGAAGTGGTGAAGAAATGTGATAAGAACAGGATTTCAGTGGTACAAGAGATAGCAGTCAACCTTGGAATCAATAAAAAGGATTTCTATTTGACCTTATGGCAGGCTTCAACACGAGAAATAACCGATATATATCAATTTCTTCTTCATTGTGGAGATATTTCTTCCATCAAAAAGGAGATTCGTCTTACGATGCGTCGTCGCAAGATCGTGGTTCCTGAGTTCGTAAAGATTCTATAACGCATTTCTCAAATAATTAAAAATGAGCTGAAGACCAATTTATCTCAGCAAATGTTAAAGTAATATATAAAAAATGATTTTCTACTGCGCAAAATCAAGCTGAAACCAAAGGAAAAAAGTTTAGATCACCGCGATTTATAAAAAGTTTACAATAGCAGTATAATCGATATTTTTGTGTAAATCGTTAAGAATAAACTTTACCCTGAAGTCAAGAAGGTGGATCCTCTTCATGCTATGGTGGGCGAACCTGAAAAATAAGTCATTGATTTGAGACATGTTCTACAGGAATTTAAGCTCGTGATACTATAAAATTACAAAAAGAATATTGTCGATTTCCTGTCTCACTTTAACACAGACCAGTTGGTCAATGTCATCAAGAACAATCAATTCTTATTGCCTTTCCATCCTTTTAATATCGAGATGTTCATGCATGAATCTGAATACAAAACGGAAGTCGAGCTCAATCAGTAAATGGTCAACAAACATAACGGACAAGATTTGTGGTTTTCGCACATAACTTCAATCGAATTCAATCGCGAGGTTTCAAAGGAAAGCATTGAACGTTAACTGCATGAATATTATCCCACCAGTAAAATCACTGATGCCATTAACACACTAGTAAATTCTTCCTACGGAGGAACTTAAAAGCTGAAAAAGCATGGACTCATCAGCTGCACTATAGAGGAGTACAAGAACAAACTCAAAGATATCTGTGGCATTAAGTTATTCATGAAAGTATGCGAATATGCCAACGAAACCGATCCTTACTCTCCAGAGGGACCCTCTCCAGCCTTAATTGAAATATTCAAAAACGAGAATAAACTTACAGGAGAGGCCTATTAAACTGTCAGGCTATACACATCAATGCACAAATTCATGCTTAAGAATGACTTCTGCGAAAATAAAAACAACAGTAGAGGCGGTTTCACCACCTAAGAATTGATCCAGTTCACACCCGAAGATTTGGTTGCTTTGTTTTTCCTCTAAAATAGACAGCGAAAGTAATTTCTTTTCAATTAATTCCGTGATCTATACGTGAATCTTTACGGTAATCCAGACAAGTTCAATGAAGTTATTAAAAGATTCATTCTCTCCGAAAACTGTTCTCGAATCTAACTGGAAATCTTTATCAAAGAAGTATTGATTAAAGGAGTATAATTCCAGATTAATAATCAACCCCTGATAGAATTACTGATCGACGGATTTTGTATGAAATTGTAAATTCGCGAGGGTTCTGACACTCAACATTTTATTGACCTGATGAATGATATCGAGTTATCGAAGCCTCTGGGCATGAAACTGAATAAGATAATGCAGATTCAACGTTGTGTGGGTATTCTAAATGTTTTCCATTGCTAAAAGTTTACTTACTTGGATATGCTGTCCTACCAGAACGATAACTAAATCTTTAAAATACTCTTACAAAGATTTTTTGACCATCAACTTAAGCGAGATTCAGTGCGCATCGAAGATGAGGAGGTTTCGCTGGACTACTGCCGCAATATGCTAACAGTATTGCTCTATATACTTGAAACAATATATTATGATGTGCCAGAGAAGGAGTTGCTGCTGACTTACGGTGAAATACTAATTTTATGGAAGCAGTTCGATGTCATCAAGAGTATACTCTATGAAGAGGACGTTCTCTAGAAACTTAACATCGACAAAGTTGAATACGTCGACGAACTAGTACGGAAAGCCCTAGCTAGCATATACAAAGATGAATCCATCGAGTTCGATGAGGAGGTTAAAAGACAGATTGAGGATATTCTCGATATTATGCATACTTAAAATAGCTCACTCAGAAAGCAAGAACTCGCAAAACTTAAACTTGTGGAGATATTTGAAAGCTGGGAGGTTTTAGTGCATCCATTTGATATCTACTACGTCTGCGATGAGTGGAACTATAATAATGGACGGGAGGAGTTTATTGTCAACTTGTTCGACGTGTATCTCTAGAAGCTGACCTTGTCAACTCTGCAGGAAATTTATTAATATCTTGAATATACTGGCGAGTGGAAAGAAGATTAAAGTGAGCGTGTGGTAACTCTATACAACAAGGAGTTCGTTAAATTCGTTTTGATGTTTGCGCAGCGTTTACTGGATATCAAACGTTATGACGAAATTATTGAGATATTTTCTTTCGTCAAGACAATGAACGGAACTGTAATTGAGTATGATCTGCTTACTGAAGCTTTCCTGAAGTCTGTCTGCAAGGACTTTGCTGAGTAGGATAAACTCGAGCAGGGCAAATAACTTATTTAATACTTCACTCAGAACGTATTTGATGATCAAATCCTGCAGAAATTGTTTGATACTAAGTTTGAATCTGGCCGATTTGGAGGGGAAATCTAGAGAGAAAATTCTATATTAGTGGATGTGGCCTATTGTTTTAGGAAGCACAAAGTATAAATTTCTCTTGATTTGATTTGGAATATCGTAATAAGCGAAAGGGAAGAGCAGCTAAAGAAAGCGCAAAACAAGTTATCATTTGAGATTAGTGACATCTACTACTCATATTACTTCATGCTCTGCATCTTTAGGAATCCCGTTAATGGGCTTAGAAAACTTGACAAAATTTCGTATAACTTAGAATTGCTGACCAATCTACTCTTCAGGTTGGAAGCAACTATTGACAATAATTCCAGTCTTTGGGCCATAAATTCTTTCTACATATTCAAGAGCTTTATTAAGGGACTTGTTCTTATCGGTGTGGGTAGAGTCAAACAGGGAGACACAAGCAGTTATTAGTTCAAACACCAGGAGGAAAACATTTAAGTGATTAAAAATGTTCTCAAAGAGGACAAAGTTAGAAATAAAGACCTTCTTGAATGTATAGCAAGGCTTTAGGCCTATATTAACGCAACTAAAAGCACAAAGAACAAGGAAATTCGTTTTGATAAAGCTAAATAGGACTAAATGAAATCTAAACCCCCACAAATAGAAATATAGCCTCTTCCTGAAATTGTGGTCAACAACGCAACCTTGAAATTACGGACGATGCGAGAAATGAAGATGGAGCAAACTCAAAACCTATCCAATCTATCTGTAAATTTCATTTCATAAAATGAAATTCTTGATACAATCTATGCTAAAGCATTCTAGTAGAAGCAACAAGAACGTGTTAAGCAAAAACGCACAGCAGCCAGCGCCAACAACCTCTTCCTAACTGGAATAGGCAATAACGAGCCTTACAATAAAAAAGATTCCTCTCATAAGGAAATAGTGGACAAGCTGTTGAAAGAAGAGTTCGAACCAGTACTAAAGAATTTTTCGAAATAAGAAATCCTTCCAGCCATTCAACTCATTTACTAAGATGGTAAAAAGGATTTCTATGAGTCAATGAGAATTTTAGATACGTTAAAAGTTGGAGATAGACAAAGAATTGATATCACAAGGCTATGCAGGGTATATCAGGGAGATATTCCAACAGAAGATCTTCGACGCATCTTTCCTTTTCACTTTTTCATTGAGACTGAACACCGCTACGAGGAAGATTTAGGTCCTAAGGTCTATGACGCTATTCGTTAGAATATTCAAAAGATTTTCTTGGAGCGAAATAACGAATACATTCGCAGCATTGCTACGTTTGTTGGTTCTGTTCTGGAGGGAAATATTTTCATTGATCTCGTCTACCTTGACACTTTGTTAAATATTGGGCAATATGACTTCAACTCGGAAGCCGTAATTCGATTCCGCGTGATAATCGACATCTTGAGGCAAACATCGGCAGACTTTTTAAAAGAAAACATCGAGCAGATTCTGATTTCTTGCAAGGATAACTCATAGATGAGAGCAGTAATAAAACAGGATTTGCTAATGTTCGTGCAGTAGAAGTTCAAGGCTGATCCGATGCTAGTGGATCTCATAATTAATGGATGATAATCATTTCTCGAATCGTTATAAAATCAATAATCTCGATAATTTATCAAATCAATAAACAAGGAAATTACATTAAAATAAGAAGGTACACCATCAGCAACAACCTTCCTTCTTCTTGGCATCCTTGGCTCTTTTCTTCTCATCGGCTGTATTTAAAGTCATTTTTTTATCGGTGGTTTTAGTGATAAGTTTCGGTTTAGTTCCAATGGCCTCTAGATCATATTACTATTACCTGTGTTTTTCTTTATATTGGCAGGAGTTATTTTTTACCATTATCTTTCCTCCAAAATCACTTCGTGAATGATGGTTTATTTAACTGGTCCTGATTTTTTTGGAATAACTATTGAAGCGGGATCTTCCACAGGACCAACGTATTCATGAAAAGGACTGGATTTTATATTCACATTCTTTTCATATATTTCTACATCAACCTAAACCTACTTTCAAGCAAATCATTAAACACTTATTTTACGTTGTATCCCGTTTTAGCTGATACCTCCCAAGTATCAATATCGAATTTATCCTTGTATTCCTTGATGGGGCGGTCAGTAGGAACTCTCCTTTAGTTTTACATATCGATTTTGTTGCCAACCACCATCAAGACTATATCATTGAGGTTAAGATTTTCATCTAGATGCTGAAGAAAATACTTGCGAGTCTCATCCAAGATTATACTTGGAGATAGGATTATGGCTAAGTCACATCGTACACGATCAATATTCCGCTGGCTCCTTTGTAGTAGACTTTGCTGAGTGATTTATATCGTTCCTGCCCTGCAGTATCCCAAAGGGTCACTTTGATATTTTGGCTGCGAACCTGAACGACTTTTGAGAGAAACTCTACACCGACGGTTGCCTTCTGACCCTCATTAAACTAATTACGAATGTATCTGGTGGCGATGTTGGTCTTGCCGGTGCCTGTGGATCCTATGATGACAATCTTGAACATATCATAGTCATCGTCCATTGTTATTTTTGCTATAATTTCTGAATAGTAATATGATAATCCTACAAATCATATATTACAAGATAGTTTGCAATATTGTCAATTTATAATTTGTTATAATTGTTGGGTCAGTATGTTAAGTACAAAATTCAATGAATGATGAATGACTAATATAGACAAATGTTACTTTCAATAGAATTAATATTATGTTATAAATTCAGTAACGATTCATTGTTCAAAACTATTATTTATTGTTTTAGGGAATCTTCAATTTAATAGTTTGATTTTTTATGCTATTTTAAGATTTGATACAATAACCTACTAATCTAGAGTTTATAAGCATATGATTAATCAAATATATTGTAAATCAAATGCTTCAAAGACATTTCCACGACTAAACTGTAGATTATGACTCTCACCCTGATTTTACGGGCAGACTTCTTTATTTTTTGGTTCCGTATGTTGTACTCCTTGTGGTCTCATGGATCTATTACAACAAATCCGTTGATGCTCAAATGTTGTTCTCTATCTATCCTTTGCCTGCAGCCACCTCTCAAAAGATCATCTACTTCTTTGTTCTAGGGTTTCTTGCTGCTATTGGTATATATGTGCTCTTAGGAGATTATTGGACCACTTACGCGTGGATACTCTTCGCAGTGGCTAACATTCTCATTGCTCTTTACATTATCCTCTATCAGATTGGGAATGGTTTTCCTCTTTTCCTGACTGCAATTGCTTCAATTGCTTTAGGAGTTGTTTTTCAATGGCTTTTCATTGAAACTGCAAGCCTAAACAGTGATTACGATGATTTAATTATTCGAAATTTTGTGGGAGCAGTGGAAGCTTGGGGAATCTTCTATGCGCTGATTACAGTGGGGCAAGTGTTAGTCCATGACCTTTCATTCAGTAAAAAATGTCAATCTATCTTCTTTTACATAGTAGGAATTCTATTCCTAATCCTACTAACTTTGTGGAACAAACAAACCTACGCCCAATGGAATGAGCTAATAGGATTTATTGTCTGTTCGGTGTTACTCCTCTTGCTAGCTACCTTTCACGTGCAGCAAAATTCAGGCAAATAGATTTTTTGATAACTATCTCCTATCAATCATTGCTATTAATATAAGAATGCAAATTATAAAATATTAGTTCATTATCTTATATTTGCCTTGAGATAACTTATCATTTAACAAAATTAATTGAGCTATTTAATTATTTTAAAAAATGGGTAAAAATATTTTAGTTTATCGGTTTGGTAGAAATAATTTCATGGATATCATTTCATAAGGAAGATTTTCCTTGGATAAACATTACTCCAGAAGCAATAGACAGACCAAACAGACCCAGCATGCAGAAGTCGTTAACGAGAGCTCCAATTAATCGGCCAGCCGGTCCTCCACTTGCGTATCCAGCAGCATAGACGAATCTAAAAATGATTACTGCCAATCCTATTGCTGCTGCGGGTATAGGGAAATATAATCCAGCAATGAATAAGAGCACAAATGTGGTTGGGGCGAATTCTATGAAGTTGTAGTGGGCTCTTTGTGCATTGTTGAATTTGTACCATTGCTCATATGATAACTTTTATGAATACCGACCATTGCCCATGTCTGGATATCCTCCCTTTTCAATGTCCTTTCCGAAGATTTGTTTGTGTTCGACTCCAAAATGTTGACTCATGAATTACTGAGTAAAAAATTAACCTCTTGCTTTGCCTGGAAAAATAAACCCAACGAGTAAAATTTCAAGAGCAATTAATGCTGCAACAATAAGAACCCACCCGTACTATGAAGGCAAATTGAAGGAAAATGTATCAGTAGCAGTGTTCGCAAGGTGTAGAGTTTAGATATGCATTTACATAGATAATTATGACCTTATCTAAACTAAGATATATTGAAGATTCATCAGAAATTAAAAAATTAATTTGAATTTCAACATCTCGAATCTTAAAGAAAGATGGCAAAGAAAAATAGACAGAATACACATTTTATATCAAGCATGCCTGGGACAGTCTTCAAAAGCAAATTAAGTTTTACTTACTATATGAAAAAGGATAGACGATAAATCTCTAGATAAATTAAAATATTAATTCATCTTGATATAATTAAAATATAATCTAACTTTAGATGAACATTAAAATATTGGATATTGGATATTATTAAAGATTATAATAATACAAATGAAAAGGGAATCATTGTATCAATTGATGACTAAGTTAGAACAATTATGGATCTTCAAAATCCTTACTCCTTGCAAATGGATTTATTATCTGTCCTTCATGAATGATTGTTCAACGAGAAATGATTAATTACATTTTATAAAATTGATCTATTATAAATTTACAATAAATATTTTTATTATTTATTTTTTTGCAAAAAGGTCATGAATATCATTTCACAAAGAAGATTTACCTTGAATAAGCATTGCTCCAGAAGCAATAGACAGCCCAAACAGACCCAGTAGGCAGAAGTCGTTTGCAACCGCTCCAAATACTCTCGCACTCGGTCCTCCACTCGAGTACCCAATAGCATAGAAAAATCTAAAAATGATTACTCCCAATCCTATTGCTGCTGCGGGTATCGGGAAATATAATCCAGCAATGAATAAGAACACAAATGTTGTTGGGGCAAATTCTATGAAGTTGTAATGGGCTCTTTGGGCATTGTTGAATTTGTACCATTGCTCGTATGATAACTTTTGCGAGTACCGACCGTTTCCCATGTCGGGATATCCCCCTTTTTCAATTTCCTTCCCGAAGAGTTGTTTGTGCTCGACTCCAAAGTGTTGATTCATGAATTACTGAGTAAAAAATTAGCCTCTCGCTCTGCCCGGAAAGATAAAACCCACCAGCAAAATTTCAAAAGCAATCAATGCTGCAACAATAAGAACCCACCCGTACTATGAAGGTAAAGTAAAGATAAACGCGCCATTTAATGTGTTCTCAAGATGTAGAGTTTACATATACATTTACAAATTATTATTATTAGTGAATTCTTTATTGAGAATTTGTTGAAGATTGATCAGGAATATTAAAATTAATTAAAACTCATATTGTTGAAAGCAGAAAAGGTAACATTAAAATAATAATGCTTAAAATGTAAATTTTATATGAAATCTGAATAATTTAGTCTTCAAAGTAATTGAAGGCTTGCCAGAAATATCCGAATATATGATAAACAATTCATCTATATAAAATATAATCTAACTTTAACTCACCATTTAAATTGGAGAGAAGAAATAGATTAAACAACTCCATATATTTCATTATATCTTGGAATTCTTCTCATCAATAAATATCATTTTCTTTTCATGGACTTAAATTTTTTGTTGTAGCTTTGACTCATCTAAAATTTCTGCAAATTAATTCAATAAAGTTGAACTTATGTCAAAAGATTATAAAAAATAAAGAATCATTTTAATAGATGGCTAAATTAGCATCATCATTAATTTTCAAATAGCCTCCGCGTAAATGTTGGCAATTGTCTTTCAGATTCATTTTTTTTATTGCCAATTTCATTTGTTGAATCAATTACGTTAAATTTATAAAACTTTTGCTTACCTAACTTTGGGGAAGAATAACTCAATTAGTTTAAATTGCCTAATAAAAGACTATCATCCTGCTAATCTCGAGTATTACTACAGACCCATTTTTCCCTTAACTATTCTTTGCTATTTTTTTGGGCTGGTGTAAATAGCCGATAACTTTTAGATCCCTATAAGCTGGTTTGAATTGCAACTGAAGTTTGATCTCGAAGTACTTTCCTCTAAAGTAGTTATCTTTTTGTTTTTTATAAGATTAGTTAATTCTATAAGATAATTGTTGATTTTTTCATCTTTTTATTACTTTTTTCCATCTTTGCAACCCTTTATTTTATCTTTGCTATTTAACAGATTTTATTATGAGGTGAATGCTCGTTATAGCTATTTTATTTGTTTACTTTTCGTTTATTGGGCACCAGTTGCTTGAAATTAAGATTCTTATTGGAGGTGTGTTGATTTACCTATCTTTTTGATGCACCTATTACTGTCCTTTAAAATTTTCCTGTTCTGTCTTGAAGGTTATTCATGAGAGAATAAACTTGTTTCTTTAGACAATCTATCTGATTTATTATCTTTGAAAATTAATTTGATTTTGGTCGATGCGACTTCATTTATAATACTAAATGCAATAAAATATAAGAAGTTTTTCTCAAATTTTTAAAAATATAAATCACTACTTCATTATTTTTCGTAGAATTTAAATCTCTTACGACCTGTGTAAATCCCTTAAAGACCCCAATGAATTATATACAGAAAGTCAATGAAAGCAGTAGTGGCAATACCAATTGCCAAATAGGGAATAATTTTAATTTGAGGATATCCCCATAAATGTTTGGAAAGTTTTCTTCCGTTTTGATTTAGCCATGATAGAGTATACAACAATATGCCCATTATTAAAAGTAACTTGAAGAGATCTCTAATAATAATATACCATGGTTTTTTTTCCCTAACTGTATATAGTTGGATGAGAAATTTGCAACAGGAGCACCGATAATGATCAATAAAGCCGTATTTGTAAACAATTTCGTTTACAAGACAATCCTCATGGATCCATGCCACTGATCCCTTGCAAGAGCAAGAGGGGTTAATCAAAAAATTATCCTATTATTATTAGCTTTATCGACAGATTCTGCACATCTTTTCATTTTATACAGCTTCAGTCATATTCGTGAAAACTGATTTAATCTCTTAAATAAGTATTAATAAATTTAGAATTAATGGTCCAAAAATATATACTGAGAGGTTTATTTTTGATATATTACAAAGTTTAATAAATTTATTAGCAGCACATAGCCTTTCGATGAATAAAAGTTCATAATTAAATATATGAAGATTAAAATAAAAAAGTAAGTTATTCCCATGATAAAACTTTTCAAAATGCAAACATTAGTTAATTTGTTTTGTTTTTATATTTGTTTAAAGTTTTCTTATATTTCATATTTTATAATATTAATTTAACCTTGAATAATAAATGAATAGGATAAAGTATATCACATAATATCAGATGATTTTCCCTATTATTTTTCATCTTTTAACTTTAGTTTCATTCCATGGTACTGCCTTTCATGATTTCTTAACGCAATAAGCGATGAGTATTTCCTTTCACATCCTGGATATTCGCATTAGATATTCCGAACTAAACCTTTTCTTCGAGGTCGATATGTTCTCTTAAAAATTTTATAGTCTCCTTACTCTTAATTTTTTTAGTGGTGGTAGCTGTTTTGTTTTTTCAGCTATTTGTTTTCTTTGATGCACTCTTTCACCTCCTTTTAAAGTTTAGGATTTTAGTTTATTAGGATTTGATTCTCTTTTTAAAGTTAAGAATTTTGTCGAATTAAGCTTCGCTAGTATTGATCAGGACTGGAAAGAAGCATTTATGGATGGATATGAATCAAATTGACTTATTTTGGCTAGTATCTCTTAATTTCCTTACGATTCTTGTAGCCTCTCTTTTCAATACTGTAGTCTCCTTAGTCTTGCTACCGCAAATATCGATTCTGCCTTGCTAATTTTGTGTTCTCCACTTTCAAACTCTTGATCTTCTAAAAAAGTCCATTAAATTTTTCTCTTAAAGGACCATTTCGAAGCCAAAGTTCGCGGTTTCGCTGTAATATAGCGCTTTGATGTTTGTGAAGATGAGTCAATACAATTTACTGACCAGAAGTGGTAAAATTGTATAGGATGTTTAGGTACATTCTTTTAACTAATAAAAAAATATTATAGATTTATTAATTTTGAATCGGATAAAACAATAAAGGCAATGTCCAAATAAAGTCTGATTTTAATCAATAAGTGTTAAAGACTCTTGTAAAGTTGATCTGCGTACAAATTTGACACAAAAATCTTGGTATCTAAAAATTTTGTATTATCCCAATCTACCTATGCAATATTATAATGAGCAAGAAGATGCTGAAATAAATAAGTTTATACACACCTTAACAAAAAACATAATTTTCTCTTTTTTGTTTCAAATTACTTTCGAAAACATTAATCACATTGTTGAATATTCTTAACTACAATAAAGAAGAAATAATAATAACACAGAAATCGTAGATAACAATTGGATGAGACTTCCACTCTTATAGGAATTATGCCACTTGATAAATGTTTTATAATTTATTCCTGCCAAAGGTAATAAATATGTTTCGAAACACCTTAGTATTAGTTATATCAGGAATAATATCTATATTAAAAATAGCTTTGCAGGGCTTCATTGTTTTCTTATTTTGATTAAGAGGCATATTAATATTCAAAAACAAATTTAGGAGTGATAAATATTGATTGCATAATTTGAGACGTATATCCATCATTGAGATCATTGAGGATATATTTTATGAAATTATTTAATATATTAAAATTTTACTTAATAGCGTCAATTTAATTTTTTATAAATATACTAAATTAATTAAACAATTACAAAGAGGCTTCAGGACATTACATAGAAGCTTTAGGACTTTATATATAAACTACAAGACATAAGAAATATAGGAATTATACAGATAATAATATAGCGATGATAATCAACCATAAAAACAGGAAAAAACGCAAGCCATGATTTTCTCTTCTTTTTTTGGCTGGCTGTGTTGATTGTATTTCTTGAGTTGGGCCATTTGATTCTCCAAGAGTTACAATATTTTCGATTATCGTAGCAGGCTAGTCTAAAAACTTCATAGTGATTAATAAGTATCTACATATTTAATTTACTGATTGAGTAAACACTTTCGGTCATTCTTCATTCTTAAAGCTTCTAAAATAACTTTTTTGATATTCAAAAAAGTGGTTGTCTAAAGGAGAAGTTATTTATTTCTTAATTAGATTTGTGAGTGAATCATTTATTAATTATTTAGTGTGATGAACTAATCCTTTGAAGAGCCATAGATGAGCAGCCGAAATGTCCCAGTGAATCGCATAAGATAAAGTGAGGAATAGGCCAATAACCTAGATCCCTCCCAAAGATATTAGGGAGGCAGCCTGGACTTCTTCAGATAGTGTTTGAGACGCACTCTTAATATGAAGCTACTTTGGCTTATGGTTATCTTGCTCATTGTATTCAATTTTTTGATCTATCTTTACCTCAGCAACTAGAGTAAAATGCAGATTCAAGATTTACACAATTGTGAATCTCTCCAACATGTTCAACAAAATGCAGCTAAGGATCTTTCTATGGAATTAAATGGTGCTAAATCTGACCAATAAACTATAAAAGGTATTTTGGAAATAATTCAAGCTAGTCTAACAAGTTGTCAAGAAAATATTTCTCGTATCCTTGACAATAAAATAAATAGTTTATAAACAAATACTTCTATTTACGAAATAATCCTATCATAAAAAAGTAATGTTACTGCATTATACCTAACCTGCTGCAAAAGGCACGCCATGCTCTAAGAATCACTTTTAGGGTTCCTCGAAAATAATGAAGTCCCCGTTCAAAAGCTAATTGTGGTAAACGACGGACCAATTAACTCATAGTTGGCATAAATCATAAAATCTTTTCCTAACGTAACCTTTCTTTCAACAGGAGATCATGTGGGACAAATTAGAGCGATCGACATGGCTTTAAGACATGTGGACACCCCTTATCTATATTATTCAGAAGACGACCGAAAGCTGAATAAAAGTGGCTTGATAACACAAAATATTCAAAGTTTAGAGAAAGATCCCAAATTATTACAAGTTTGGAACGACCACCACCATGGCAAAAGATACATAATGCCAGACGGTAAAATTGACCCAACATTTGTGTATGGAGGGTTTTCATTTTTCCCATCTGTTTGGCGAATGTCGGATTATCATTCACTCAAAGGTGGGTTTACTGGCATTACTGATGATATATCAAGGGGCACAGGAGCTGGAAAAGCGGAAATTATGATCGTAGACTAATTTAAGAGGCTTGGCTATTATGTTCTTCAATCATAAATAGACTACAATAAAAATATAGGAATAAGGAAAGGATTACCACGCAGAAAATGATCCGCTGCATACTGGCTTGGATTAGAAATATTCCTTTAATTATAATAGGGTTAACTCCAACTGCCTATAATTATTATTATTGTTATTATTTGTAAAAAATGGTGATTTAATTCTTTGTTTAATCTATGACTTCATTATCTTTTAATTAAAATATATTAATTTATTAATTGAATAAACTTTACTATGATTTCCTTTGCCTGTATTTTAGACTTGATTTTACACTCAATTATTAATTTTCTGTTATTAATATAAATGGCAGAGTTAATAAATAATCACCAGCAACGCCAAACCTGTAAAGTTTTGTCCCGATTTCCAATCAAAATATCCTTGCTGTTAATGGGAACTATTTCGCATATCCTCTCGCCTTTATACTAACTCTTTTTATCCGCAATAAGTTTGCGTATATCCAACACTAACAGTTAGTTAATGTTTGACAGAAGAAAGGAAGTTTCTGTCAATCTGCATATTTTAGATATTTGAATGATATCGTGATTCAGTTTGTTTGTTTTCGTTAATTTTTTGTTTCGGATATCGTATATATTTATTTTTGGACCTATTCCTGCTAACATTATTGTATTCCAGTCAATCGGACAGCCAGAATAGAAATCGATATCGACAGGAATTATTGATTCAAACTGGTTTGTAGATAGATTTATTGTTCGAACTGTCTTGTCTGTGGACAGAGTTATAATCTTATTCCTTCCCAAAATAATGCTATTTTCTATAGTTTTAGTATGCCCTGTCACTATTCTGTTTTTCATGATAAGTTCATCCTCCTTATTTGGTGACCATACTTTAATTATCTTTTCGCTTTCCTGACTGTTATTTTTAACGTTTCCACCGCAGGTAATGAATATTTGATCAATATTATGAATCTGTAGGGAGGAAAATAGTGATGGATGTTGTCTATCAATCAAAAATGTGTTTTGATTAATAAAGTTATAGTAAAGGATATCCCCATCTTTATTAGCAAGAAGAGCATGATCATCTCCAAAACAGCTGTATTCATATTTTCCCATAAACTATTACACACTTTTCTTCTTAATTTTGCCACTCATTGAAAAACTCATTTCGATGATATGTGTTGTTAAATCATCTTTAGAATCGCAAAGAAAGAAGGATGTATCTGTTGATCTTTGGAAATGATAGGGAACAAGAGAAAGGGGAATGATCTAAGTGAGTGGCGATAAAGATTACGTATACGAAGAACATATGAATTTATTTGAATTTGGAAACATATTATTCAAGCCAGTATCTATCTAATATTATTATTTTTACCATTCAGACGCAAAAAAATATCTTCAGATGTAAAAAATAGATAAATTATAATATAAACTAATTGACAATCCTTCATCATCAATTAAAATGGTTTATAATATTCGAGGCTGTATTTTAAATTGGTCATTTTTAACGGTCTATTTTTTATTGTTGAGTTTTTGAATGTATAATTCTCTTATAAATTGCTCATAAGCATAAAAGGAAAATAGCTTTATAATACTTTATAATAGAAACTCATGTATTCACACCATCAATCGGACTTAGAACTCACTAACGCCCTCTCTTAACTCATCCCGGCTAATTCTTAAGATGAGAGACTCGATGTAAGACTTTTAGTCATCAAGCTTCATTATTGTGCCGCAGTTGATGAATCAATGCCAGATATAACTGCTCTTCAACTTCCTTTTTCTACAACTTCTACTGATGAAAATTTTTCAGCTCATTTAGGTGATTTTACCTTTCATTAAATCGCACAGAATGGTACTTTTTTAATAATTCAGGTAATTCAATGGCGATGACATTCGATGTACCTTGATGATCAAATCAGAACTTTCTAAATTAACTGAGTCAACTCCAAAATGAAGGATTTTTATCCTTAAGAAAAAAGGATGAAGCATAACTAAAGTTAAAATTGTGTCGGCAGGATAAAACCTGTGCAATTTGTCATGACTTAGTGAAAAAAAGTTAGAATAAGTTAATGTAGAATCTGTTATTTACCAAACCAAATGCAAGCATGTATATCATCGCGACTGTCTCAATCATTGGAGAAAAATTAAGGACAACTGTCCACTTTGCAGAAAATAACTGTCTTGAAGCGAAATTATATCACTTCAAAGAGTTATTTTTGATTTGTTTACTTTCTTTTTATTATATCTATCACATTAAAAAATATGGTTGATCTTATGTAGGAGAGATAATATGATCAATTTATACTGCCGAAGTTATCTCAAACTAATCGTATTAATTTATCAGGTTTCTTCAAGCAAAAGCATTGATAGCATGTATTTTTGTTTTTTGTGGATATTTTACGATTCTCATGGCGGATAAGATTATTGGTTCTATATAAAAAAGAGTATAGTTAGAATGACGGATAGACCTAAGCTAAATATGCAAGCATATCTCTTCTCTCTTGTCAGATTAAGAGGGGAGTGCAAAATTATACCCACTGTCGTCGATTTTAGCCCTCCTTTCTGGTAAACATTCATTAATGCAGGTCTCACTCTTCAGTACTTCCAACGCTACCTATCTTCAATAAAGACGGCCACTATTTTACTCCAGCTTTTATATTGTCTGTCGATAAAGTAGTTAGATATCTTAAGTTAGAAAACGCAAGCCAATTTCATTTAATTTGAGAAAAAAAGATTTTAGCACCGCTTTAGATAAATCTGCCTCTCTTACGAAACGTAAATATGTTTGAATTTAGATAAATAATCGAGGAAGTTGCTCCCTTATCAACATATTGCCAAATTTGTCAGGATCATTACAAAGACTATAACCTACACCTCTCCTAAAAAAACCATTTACTGAGATGGAATAATAATGAGTTCAACGATGATATTCAAAAGCTTTGTAAACTCAATAACCAGCCATAAACAATCTCCCCTCTGCCTGCCAAAATTAAACAGATTGTGAAAAAAAAAGGATCAGGTTTGAATAGTATTAAGGGATCACCTAAAACAACTGCAAAAGGTAATTCAAAAAAGAGGATAGAATTAAGCTATGAGAAGATATCTTTTTCGTAAATGGAATCTTGAAAATTTACAACAGTGAAGATCAATGCAAATTTTGTTTTATTTTTACAAAGAAATGATGCGATTTATGATTTGATAGGAAAATGTTCTTACTTATATATAATTAGCTCGCGAGTAATTAAGGATTTTGAATATTAATCATCTTTATTGTCCTTCTTTAACAACTGATTACCTTCGATATTAGAATGTTAAAAAAGACCTCTTAATTTTAAGTAAAAAATTAGCATAAAATAATGAAATTAATAATAAAAACTTATGCAATGATGAATTTACATTAACATGAGAATTATAACTTAAAATATGAATCGTTTTTATTATTAATATTTTCGAATTCTAAAAAATGCAATCAAAAAATTGTAAAAGGGAGAGCAATAATGATGTTCCATTGCATGGCACAGATCATAAATCAAAATAAAACTTAGAATGGCAATAAATTAAAACTCCTTCAACCGAGGTGGGAAGGCGCAGCTGTCATTCCTCATGCCTCTATAATAATAAGTACAATCATTTTCAAATAGGCTCTATATATATGGAGGCTACGATAATAACACAAACGGAATTCTCAAAGATATGTTCTCCTACTCTTTTGCTGAGTTCAATTGGAAAAATGTTTAACAGAAGGGATAACTACCAGGACCTCGGCATTCACATACTACCATTATCTTTGAAGAACAAATATTCATGTTTGGAGGAATGCATGACACTATGGATAACACTAATGCAGTACATGTATTTGATTTGAAATAGGGAGTTTGGAAATAAGTAAAAACAATTTCACCCCCTAAACCTATCGATTCTCATAGAGCAGTTGTCCATGGATAGGATATGATTGTTGGTTTGGGTTATTCTGATGGTGAATATAATCCAAATCTCTATGCTCTTAATTTAAAGAATCTGACTTGGAGAATAATCTTCAATGCAAAAGAGCATAAAGATAAATAATATCCATAAGCTCGAGCCCAAGGAAGCATGAATATTTATGGCAGTTCTATCATCATCTATGGTGGTAAAAATTTTAGTACAGTCTTTTAAGATGTATGGATATTTAATATCCAAAATAAATAATTTAAGTAGATACAATTGATAAACCATATATAAGGAAGGTTTGGACATTCTGGAGTTGTCTATGAAAATCATCTCTTTATTTTTGGAGGAACGAAGGGAGTCACTCACGAAAGAAATGATCTTATTTCTATTGATTTGTCAAGTGGCAATGCCAAAATTTGTTGGATTGATTCTCAGTAAGAAAGGTTAAAAATTAAGGAAGAACATGCTCCAAATATTAAAAAAATTTGTCGAGATTCAGCCTCAAAAGTTGGTAATGAACAGGCTGAATCTGAAGAATATGATCACTCGAGTACTTTGAAATCCCCAGGTAAATATCGAAATCAGCTGAGAGACGTGAACTACTATAACTAACTTTATGATAATAAGAAACATTAACTCCATGATAGTAAAAAAATACGAAAGAATAGACTGCTGACAGAATTATAAACATTTCAATCCAATTAAAGTTTAAATCTTACTTCCACCTTCGAAGTATTAACCAATTCTATTATGCTAATAGCTGGAGGGAGTCACACAAAAGAAGAAAAAAATGAAATAAATGCTGAAAGCGTTAAGAGAACACCTAAATCTAGAGATAACTATACTGCTGATCTTTATCTTGGCACTCATGATCAAATGGTTATTTTTGGTGGAGGGATGCATAAAATAAGCTTTAACGATATAATTTTGATAGATCTCAAAGCGGTAAACTCCAAACACTTCTCACAGTGAAAAATTCATGATTTGCATCTCCTCTAAAAATAATATTTTTCTTAAATTGTAATTTTATCCTGAAATTTTAATAATTAAAGACTATTGCCAAATTGATTTTTTACTCAGCTATGATAAATGCGTTTTGATTAATAAAAGGTTTAGAATTATTTGCTTGCAGGATTTAATGAAAGAAAGGAATCTAAAATATCGATAAATTTCAGAATAAACTGAGGAAATAATACAATTACGCGTTTAGTTGGCCAAAAATAAATCCAAGATCCAAAAATACTAAGAATTTGCAATAAAAAGTTAGCAATATGATGCACAGCTCCGCTCTCTTTTTTAACAATTTAGTCGAAACATGGCAATAGTTGATTAAATAGCTACCCTTTTAGGATTATAAGTATACAGAAATAAAGTCAACTACAGGAATACTTAAAATCAATTCAAATGGGAAAAAAGTTAATATTTTTCTCATTTAATATCTCAATATTAAGAATTGACCAAAGAGTGGTAGAGAGAGGAAAATGTATTAAAATAAGTGGAAAAAATAGTATCAACTTTAATTCAATAGAGCAAGGAGTTAAAAGCAAAAGTAGATCAGTTGAGCAATACCACTGTCAAACTCAAAGAGGTCGAGACGATGACTCGGGAGCAAACGGAGAAATCTAAACAAATAGATATTATTATTTAACAGAAGAATATTTATATTGCTTAACTACAAAAAAGTAAGGGCATGCAATAAGAAAAACTTATAAACTATCAGCAATCGCTGGAACAAAGTTTGAAAAAAGAACAACAGTTAATGGATCGTATTGCCTAACAAAATAATAAAATATAATTAATGCAAGAGGAGTCAATCGGGATTAAATCGATAAATGTTGCCAAATAAAGAGTTTTGGATAATTGTAAGAATATAATAGATATTCTCAGTGTAGGATAGGATGATTATCTTAGAAGTTATTTTAGAGAAAACGGACTGCCTTTTTAAGTTCAAAAGCCTCAAAAGAATAAATACTCAATAGTCTTTGATCAATGATGCTTATAATTTGTTACTGAGAGTCAAAATTTTTAAATTAATAAAAAATGTTAAAAAATTATAATTGTTAATATCATTTTTTCCCTCTTTGCTTAAGCAAATTCTCTTTATAATAAGATACCATCTGACTTTCCATAAACTGAATGAGAAAATCATCCATTTATTCATTGATATTTCCAGTTTCGATGAAATCTCGTAATTTTTTAATATAATTATAAAATTTATAAGTAAGACGCTCGTCCATTGAATTTTATAGCAAAGGAGATAACATCTTCTATGGTTTCTTGGGGCTAGAATATCCATTTTTTTTGTTTTCCTTACTTATTAATTTGTACAAGTTATTGATTCTTTTTTAAAAAGTTGGCAATTCATTTAAATCTATTTTTTATTACTCTTAGGCAAAGATAGTAATAAAGTCATTAGTAGGTAATTGCTTGATTTTTAAACTTTATTGATTTTCTTTTTGTTAGGTCTCAATTTTTTAATGGCTCTAGATAAATCCTATTATAATGGGGAGAGGAGATGAGAGAAAGGGCTCGAAGAAAGGAGAGTAGTAGTAAATGATCGGAAATATCCAATTAAAAGGATAGACAAAACTACGAATGACCTCAAACAGTTGATTGAGATTTTTTCTATTTTTACATACAATGATAATGTGCTGCTCTGTCAGTATATAGTGAAGTATTTTAACTAGTTTTAGTTTGCTGTACCTATGCATAAATCCTTCTATATAATTGAACTGATCAGATACAAAATTGCTTTTGCTACTATACACCAATCTTAATCCACATATCTTAGCGTTTAACTACAAATTAATCGGATAGGAGGTCACTTACAACTTTTTTTATATGCTTTTCGCTGTGATTTCTTTGATTATTTCAGAAACGATGTCTACTTTCTCTTTTTTATTTATTATGTCTTTGTTCATACGTAACATTCGGAATTTAATCTATTCTAAATAATCATAGAGCTTACGTTGCACAATTCTATTTAGATCCTTGAAAAAATTTGGAAAGGGAACATTACTAATGAAACCGTAGGCCAACTCAGTTTCAAAAAGCTTTTTATCGATTTTGATTATTTCTGGTCTGATAGCACCATAAATATATCTTTTTCTCATCAAATGAGAAACTTTTTAAAATTAATTTAATCTGTTTTTTTCACCGCCCTTGTCGTCGATATTGTCAAATACAAACTGAAAATCTTCGCAGGGAGTGCCAAAATTAATTTAATTCTTACGACTGTCAAATTAATCATCTTGAATTTCCGGGATTACTTCATTCATGAAGATAAATCGATAAATTATATCGAACATGTTTTTCAGATGTAAAAATTTGTTTGGGGGGTAAATAAATCTTAAAGGATCGAAGTGATCAATACTACTTATCTTCTCAATGATGAAGCAGCCTTCGATCAGTTCGCAAGCACTTCGATCTACTGGAGTTGGCTTTAATATATTCTAAGAGAAAAAATCGAAAATATCCTCCACCTATTTATGCGGCTTCTCCAATAAATCCTTATTACTATTTACTGATGGATTTAGTTATTTCTTTCGAGGAGATAATTCTGTTTTAAGTGGTGAGATTGGCTATTTTTAGAAAATAATGTCCTCAAGGCTGGACTCCTCTCGTTTGATGATGATATTTTACTTCTATTAAGGATCAACTGCTGTCTACTTTGATATGAATTGATTGAGTAGCTGGTTATAGGCTTGTTCCATTGTAAGATATTTGTTCTTCCAATGTTTGACCTATTCCAGTAGATTCTCATTTTGGTTGTATAAATTTTTTATAATTTCATCTTTATTCATTCTCAATTTAACTATTATTATATACCTATATCTTACCATTGTTTTATTATTGTTTAGTTGTTTTAATTTTGTTGATATTTGTAAAGCTATCTTTTTTTTCAAATTTCATAGATTAACATCATTTGATGAAATAGTTTAAGTTTGCAAAAAATGAGTTAGAATAACTAAGTTAAAAATGAGTTACCACCCCTTATATTTAGCAAATATTATTTAATTAGGTAACAAATTATCCGTCAAATGAATAAATATTATTCGCATAATAATTCATCAAAAGTGAATTCAAATTTATTTTGTTATTAATAGTCGATATAAATTAAAATGAATCATTAGGCAGAGGACGATTTCAAAGATATTCATAAAAGTACTTGTCATATTACTGAGTTATTCTAGTTGGAGATGCAGGCACTGGTAAAACCAACATCATTTATTGCTTTACCAAGGAGAAGATACCTAACAATATCACCCCAACTGTAGCCGTGGAGTATACATCCAAATTAATCACTTTGGACAATAAGATAACAATGAAGGCTCAAATTTGGGATACAGCCGGACAATAAACCTATAGATCTTTAACCATGAAGTCTTTTTATTATTATTCAGCTACTATCGAAAGGTTATTGGAGCTTTTATTGTCTTTGACATTTCAAGACGTTCTACATATTAGCATGTTCCTCAATGGCTTTAGTCATTACGGGAAAAATCTGAGACAAATATTCAGATTGGATTACTTGGCCATAAAGTTGACCAGGGAAGGCGAGAGGTGAGTAGAGTATAAGCCGAGCAATTCGCAGCAAAAGAGCATCTATTCTATGCATAAACAACGATAAGAGATATTCCTTCAATTACCAATTCATTTAAAAGATTGCTGACAAGTACAAATCTTTCAATGTAGATGTCTATAATGTTGTTAATTCAAACTAAAGAGTTCCTGAGATGAGGTTAAATCAAAATGAACCTGAGAATAATGGATGTTCATGTTGATTTTTCGATGAATTATTATTAATGTTTATCTTAATTTTTCAAAATCAATGAAGATGCTAATACTCGATATTTTTTTAGTACATCTGAATTTCAATGCAGCTCCTATAGATCATCGTCTCATTGGCTACATATATATTCAAATACCATAGAGAATGGTGGAAATTTCTTTCCATTAGCATTTTATCAACTCATGGGCTGATGGAAAATTATTTTTAACTTAATAATTTCATAATATTTACTGAGATTAATTCTGGAAAGATGATTAAAATGACTTTTGTAGAGGCTGGAGAGATCTAAGATGTAGTTTTCAGCTAAAAGGATATATTCTATGATTGGTAGATAGCATTTATATAAAAACCTTATGCTTGAAATATAATTTCCTTCTAAATAGGATATTGATTACTGAGAGATAAGACTTTGAGGTTGGGAATATTTGTAAAAAAGATAGACTCAACGTTTACAATATTGTTATTTGCTATCGTTAGTATTTAGCATACATAGATATAAATGATTTAATTGGAGGCAAGAAGTCCTGATGAGTGGAGTTAAAGATACTATATTGTTGCTATCCAAGGATAGTTATTCCAATAAAGGCCATTATGCATTCTAAATAAATTAGATATCGTTAATTTAATTTCCTTCTAAATATCTATAGTTTTACTGCTTGAGTAACCGAACTTTATCTCCTTGAGATTTTTTAAGTTACAACTCAGCAACGGCTCTGTATTGTTTATCATATTTCCTTCTTAATTACGTTTGATTTACGAAGAAATAACCAATTAAGATTGGGCATATAAACCGAATTAAATGGTTCAATTGAGACAATGAGATTGCTTGATAGATTGAGCAAAGTTAACAAATTAAATCTATAATTCTTAATGTCCTCAATATTATCAATAAAATTTTCACCTATATAAAAAGAAAAGTATTTATATCTGCTTCTAAGATGTTTTATGTTTGTTAAGTCTTCAAAAAAATAAGATTGGTGATCATCTTCCTTCCTTGGTTACTTTATGATTACTTTTATTGAGACTATATGTTATTTTTTATCGACCTTCGCTCATCTTATTTATTTTCTCTTTTAAAGATATAATTATAATTGGTCGAGTGATGAATAACTTCATTTTATATAAGGAAATGCCTATTCGATCTTTATATGAAAATTCCATTTTCAATGCATATAGAAATGATGACATATTCTTATATTCAAAATTGGCAA
>Ga0302186_10000164_pt1 | contig 61048 bp, 34 predicted proteins | sample II_Bog_E1_2_FD_198782 | JGI IMG/M metagenome (GOLD analysis project Ga0302186, IMG submission 198782) | Peat permafrost microbial communities from Stordalen Mire near Abisko, Sweden - II_Bog_E1_1 | ecosystem: Environmental > Terrestrial > Soil > Wetlands > Peat | place: Sweden: Abisko...
AAAGTTGTATCCATTAAGTATTTAAAATATTTATATTATTTGTATTTTCATATATCTGTCAAATAATAATAAATATAAAGGCGACAAATTGATTTTAAATAGAGAATGAAATCATTTCCATTTTTTGTACTTTTTTATAAGCATCGAATTGTCAATTGATTTTTCATGGCCATTTTTCAATTTTTTAATTTTCTATACTAATTTCATAATTAAAAAATAGAAGATTTCAATCATGAGAAATAATTAATCTGATCCATAATTTAAGGACAATCTTATTGAGAACAAATTACATTTTTTGCGCTCCTACCCGCCAGAACTCGGTATTAAATATCCTGAAAGGATGCCACGCTTAACATGGACGCAGAAGATGAAGAGAAAAAAATATAATTAATAAAATCTTCCAGAATACGAACACATTTTTGAAAAATCTGTGGCTTAAAAAAATAAATCTCTTCCAACAGAAATTCTAAGCCTTTATGGCAAAAAACATTTAAATACGTAATGTAAAAGCATTCATTATAGTGGAATTGGGCAGTCTTATGAAGTTCGCCGTAAAAATTCTTTATCTTCAACTCATTTTAACGTTTAGAGGAACTTATACAGCAAAGAAGTTCCTGAACATCTAAATAAATCTGGACTTTTCACTGGAAAATTATAAAAAGAAGGAGCTTAAATTTGGCATCAACCCATTTTTGAATCGAAGGTTTTTCTAAGAAGATTGAAATTAAAAACGAATATAAATCTCTATAAGGGTAATTTTGCCAAATTCACAAAAAAATAAATTTTTCACAAACGTCAAGCGAGAAAATGCCATGCAACCATGGATTCCAATTTGTCTCCATGGTAAATCGATAAAAACATGCAATATTTATATTGAAGAAGGCAGATTTTATGTTTTATTTATTTTCCATAATAGCTTAACAGATAAGATTATTAATTGCCCAGTATAACGAATTTACTTTGCCAAATATCGTAATATATGATGAATTTTAAAAGATGTTTATGCAATGATCACATCGAAGTCAAATTTGATTTTTAAGTGCTTTTAACAGCTTCAATAACTCGAACAGCGTCTTCAATATGTTTTAAAGATTTTCCCCAAATGAAAGTAGCATGCCCAAACTCGTATATTTGCATTGTCTGAATAAAGAATAATATACTTTTCCAGGAGAGTTTATTAATTATTTGAATAATCTTTAGTTATCTTCAACATCAGCTAATTTATCATATTTACCAACATATAGATGGACTGGTATTTTAATCTTGCTTAAATCATACAAAGGAGGAGATTTTTGCCCATATATCTTTAAATTTTGTTTATCTCCATAATCAAAATTTTTAAACTCTTCTTTTTGAACAAATTGCTGAAAATGAATGAGATTTTTTGTGCTCGTGCCAGCAGGAAAATGACCCATTATAACTGGTAGTCTTTTCAAGTTATTGACGGTGTTATTCATTTAAGATATTTCTTTTAGACCCTCTGCGCAAATAAAAGGGGCCACTACACAAACTTCAGACATCCCTATCATGGCAAAAAGTTTTAGCATCATCATTCTTTATACGTGACTTGTCTAAATAATGATTTATTTACCAAAAAGATATGAGTTAAATCTGTTTTTGATAGTGTACCAAGCATTTTTGATTTTTGATGCTTTAGGTAGGCCACTGGACCAAAGGCGTTGAAAGTTAAGAGATTTTCCCCAACATCTTTAATTTATTGTGAAAGGGCAATGAACATAATTAAAGTACCTTGACTGTGGCCAATGTAATGAATTTTCTTGTCGGTTTTATTTACAATATAGCGAAAGGCTGCAGGTAAATCAAATATAGCCATATCATGGAAAGTAAAATTCCAGAAATCCAATACACTTGGACTTAAAGATTATGTACTGTAACGATTTCCTCGACTGTTACCAAGCCATACATCGTACCCTAAATTTGCTAATTGAAAAGCAGGAGCCAAATGTTCATCATTGACAATCCAAGTATCAGATGAATCAGCCAACCCATGCTGTAAATAAATAACCTTTTTACCAGAAACTATTTGTGTGTTTTTAGCTAAATTATTCTTTCTGTACCTTGAATTCTATAGAATTGTAAGTTATAATGATCTTTGGTAGAAATTACATGGTCTTCAACAGGATAGCCATGATAACTACAGTATTCGAAAGTTCTTAAGTATGACTCTGGGTTAGAAATTACTGCAATGAAAAACAGAAATAAAGCCAAAAAAGGTTTGGCAAGCATCCTCGAAGAAGTTTATATTATAAGCTATGCAAAAATAATTAGTACATTACAGGAAAAATGAAATATTAAATCAAATATTATTTTGTTTCCATGTGCCTGCCTCTTAAGATTTTTATATTATTAATCTTAGAGTCTTCTTTTCAAAACATTTAAAGTTAATAATATTGAAAAATGAGTGTGGCCTTAAATACAAATCAAACTAAAATCTTACCTCCATTACCACTATCTTTTAGCCTATATCTTCGAAATTATCGTTAGCTTTTATCTAATCAAAACTATACTTAATTAAAGAAGAAATTTGATATTATTATAATTTGAGTAAAACTGAATTGGTGTTGTTTGATATAAATTATATTATGAAAATAGTCAAAGCTTGTTAAAATGAATAAATATTTCATCGAAGAAGCCGGCTTTTAATAAAATACGATTAAACAAATTGAATAGAAGAATCTTCAGTAGTTATATTGATAACTAAAATAATTAAATTGATTTTTTAGATTGAATAATTGCTGATATCGATTTATTTTAATTTAATTTAGAGAGTCTATATCAAAGAATTATGGTCAGAATGTATCAGAAAATAGGTTTTAAAAAAGGTTCTAAGTTGAACATCAAATATAATATTAAAATGGCAGACCGAGAATTCAATCTTGAAGACTCCCATGATAATATTGTGCCCGTTGATTGGTTGCCTAGACAAAAATCTAATGACTCAATTTTTAATGATTTGATTAGAGTTCCAAGTTATGGACAAAGAGATCTCATCTTTCCTTATAATCCAGTAAATGGATAAGAAAAATAATTCTCCAAAGTATTTAAATCCAAATAAAAGAAGGTGAAGATTAAAAAACCTTGCGATTACCGTAAAAACATTTGTGGGTATATCACTAAAAAGATCATAAGATAGTATTTGAGTCCCATTTATCGATAAAAAGTAGAAGAGCTATGCTAAAAATATCGATGCGATTATGCTACTTCAAAGTCTTACTTTCTCAGTAGAATATAAAGAATAACTGGCCCAAGTCATGTTCCAAGTTTATTCATTGCTCATGAATAGAAATAAATTCCCATTAAATAAGCTTTTAAAGAATTTTTCCTTTGGTTTGTCAAGGAGCGCTATCTTCGCTATCTTATCCTTGAGGGCAAGATGTAGCAAAAATTGGCTTACATTTAGTATAAAAATACAGTACTAATGTCACTCGTCAATAGATCTGAAGAGAAGAATGATTCTAGCTCTTCTTAACATTAGGAAAGGGAGAACAATTCAGAATGATTTTTTATATATATTTTTTTATTAATCAGTATTAACTAAATTGGTATTGAATTATAAAAAGATTCAGTTTCAATCTAATGAGCTGATTTTGTGGTCTTTCGATTTCCCATAAAATCAGAACCAACTGGCTGGGGAAAGAAATCAAAAGAAGTATATTTTATAAGTAAACAATTGATGAAAATCGATAAAAAGGCAAATATCAATAAACGTCATCAAGCTCGTTACATCTATTTGTGGACTTCAAAGCAAGTATATTACCAATTCAATGGTTTCCCCTCATCCTGAAAGAAACATTGAAGTAGTTTATTCTTTCTTTTGGACTCCTTATTTCTATAGTCGATCACAATCTAATCGATCTCATCAATTGTCAATGAACAGAATAAATGGGGAGATAGAGTAGCCCTTCTAAGAAACTATGAACTTTACTCTTGGCCTGTCCAACAAATTCTTACATAAATTAAGCAGAAAAAAGTTCATTTAAAGCGATATATTAAAAGTGGAACCAAACTTATTTAAAGATTCAATTGATTGAGATATCATTAATTATTTAATAATCACAGATTTTTCTGTCAGATATTGTATGATAGAAGGATTAATAATTTTTTTTGTATATATTTGGGTATATCAAATCATAGGCTAAAGCAGGTGTTTATTTATTTATAATTATCCTTACACTTCAATCAAAATTCAAATGCAGATGAAGGTAAATACATAATAATATAATCTAACAAATGACCAAAAACATTTTCTTTATCTATATATTATAATCGTGAAATTATTTTTGGAGCCGCCAAGAATTAAGCATCGCTGATAAAATTGGGATTTTAATTAAATAATTTTGACACTGTTTGGATTGAAATTTTAACTATTCTCATTTGCTTTAAATTTTTATCTAGCTGATTTAAATTTGTCTGCAATGATCAGCATTTTATTAATTTTTCCCTGAGGTTTATTCTCATCTAAATTATGTTTATTTATATTTCAATTTATGATAGTATTATCCTCCAAGTGATTTATATTTCCTTCCTTTTTATTATTATCAAAGGAGTTATTGGTATTATAACTGTCTTTTTCATATTAAAATGAATTGAAATAAAGAATATCTTTCATTTTTGTTCATATTATGACATTGAGGAATATCTAAACTATATTTACTGGATTTTTCTTCAAATATATATATATATTGTCATAATCAATTATTATCAATAGTTTTCGATACAGGTTTAAAAGAAAGTTAAGGGAAAGGATGGCAAAAGGGAAATTTCGTTAAAAATATATTTACAATAATGAAATACTTGTTTATTGAAAAAATGATTCATTAGTTTTCATCAATTAAATTAGTTTACAAAATCTTTATATATTTAATCCCTTTTTGTCTTTTATTTCAAGGAAATTTTTATCTTTTGAATAATTTATAGTTATTTTTAAAATTTAGAAGCTTAAATGAATAGCTAACATCCATATTAAGTGAATTATTTTACTCAATTAGAATAAATTTCTTTAATAGATGAGATTAAATTATATGTGACTAATACTGGCAAAATCATTATTATTTATTGATAATCAGAGGAAAATTTCAAATAATTGTCTATGGATTAATTTATATAAATTATAAAGCAAGAAGACGATTTACTTTATCAATAAATATGTTCAATAAAATTTAACCAATATACACTTCTATACAAATTGATTTTTATTGAACTAGTAATTCATTTAATATATATTACAATTACTCTTTTAAGCTTGATGATGAATTTATAATATCAACGGGAATATTAATTTAAATAAATATCCCCTATATATCAGCTCTAAGCTACGTCTTTTTGATTTTACCTAGACCGTTTCTATTTATTCCAAATTTCACACAAAATTGATTTTTTATAAATTAGGTATTTATATCAATAATCTTTCTTCAACTCAATTAACTCCATCCATCTAAAAGTTTTTCAAATATAAAATGATTATTTATCATATGCATAGTCATATTTAAAATGCTGATCAATTTGTTAACGAAGAAGAAGGGAAGCTAATGCAACCCTGGTGACCTGGCTGGAAGGGTTGGCCACCGAGTTGTGCGTATCAATGATTCTATCTTTGTGATCGGAGGTACTGATCAACAAGGTAAGTTTATTAATGTCGTTCATCGAATCAACTGCCAAAATAATCGGGTTGACAGCCTCATCCTCGAAAAAACTGTGTCAATCGAGGGTTTCTCATTATTTTGTTTGGAAGAAACTCTTTTTTTGTGGGGAGGAAGGACTTTAGGATAGGTAAGATAGATATTATCCTTAGTACTCCAATCAGCTCCTTCAGTTCGATGGCAACAATTTTATTCATTTGCATCAAACAGGAACCATCCCTTCCCCTAGAGCCTACCACACATCTGTCACTTTTGGGAGCAAATATCTTATCCTCTTTGGAGGCAACGATACGAGTACTTTTTTCAGAGACTGGAACTTATTAAATTTGAAAACGTTTGAGTGGAGATCTCTTGTTCCCAATATTCAGCTACATTACAGCATTAATACTTCGATGGTGTGGCTCAATGGTCGTGGTGTGCTTTTACTGAATAATACCTACGATCCCGATAAAAGAACTGTTATTCCTAACCTTTTTTACACTTTTTATGTCACTGATTTCAATAACGGGTTTCTCAATATCTAACCTTTGCTTATTGAGGGTCATTCTGCTTTTCAATAATATGTATTCTCCAATATTTCGATGGTCGACAATAATGTATTGTTGATTTTTGGTGGATATAAAGTCACTTCTGACAAGTAATTTCACTGTCACTCGTTTATATTACAGCTGTAAAACTGCAAATCGGAGCGGGTGAAGCTTCGACATCGTTAAAAAATCGGTTTTGAAACTATTTTCTATAAAAATAAGCTTTTTATCATAGGAGGTATCCTAAAGAATTTATAGATGGAAGACACTTTGGAAGTGCATGAATTTATCTCTGAAAAGATGAACTTCAAGCGCCATGTATGTGCGAGCTGTCATTTGTATTTTGATGAGGAATGGATCAAAACTTCTAGAGAAGTATACCCCTTATCAAGAATTAAAGAAGATCATGATTATAATTATTTTCATAAGATGGATAATCGTGTACTCGCTCGTTTTTCAGCTTATATCCCTCGATAACTATTAGCTTTAACTCTTATTATCAAAGCCTTGAAGATGATCTCAGCCATGAGCATTTTCATTTCTTTTAAAACAATAAATGAAAAATTCAGTGAGCATATCTCTTAAATGATTGATTAAAACTATCATTATCTTAAAATTGGATGTATCTTTAGATCATAACAGCCTGAGGAATTTGTAAATTAACTTTTAAATTCTAAACTGTTTTAAAAAGATTCTCGGGGGAAAATGATAAATATGGAGATGCCAAAAACACTGGAATAAAGTATTACTGAACTAAAGCTTGGTGCTTTTCGTATTGGAAGGGCAGCTTTAATTACCATCAAAATTAGCCAATAATAAAATTGTGTGATATATTATTCTTGTAATCAACTGTAAAATCCTCAAACAAACTATCTGTCGTCCTCGAATTTCCATTACACATATAATCCTGTCACAAAGGAGGTGAACTCATCTGTCGCGAGGCATATAATTTATGAAAACGTAAAGTATACTATCAAGAATATTGAATAGTATTAATAAATCGGAGAAATATCTTTAATGATGATAGTGTTTTGTGGCTAATAGCTTCAAAATTAACTCAATTTTCCTGAACAAAATAGTGAAATCGATACTGCATAAAGTGGCATGAATTGTTTTTATACAAAAGAGTAAAGTCGTAAGACAATTCCTATGATTCAACTATCCTTCTTATAATCTGCTGAGATGACACAAGTCTATATCGATCACAATCGTATACACTTCATAGATATTTGCTAAGTCTTAAAAAGTGATAGCAAAGGTTAAATTATTAGTGAGATGAAATAGTTTGGAAATCAATTTGAGAAAGGTAATTTAATCGAAAGGATATAACTATACTATTATCCTTCTGAATATTGGTATAAAAAGATTTTGATTTACCACAAAGGTAGAATGATTAAAGAGCTATAAAAGAATATCTCTGTATGTGGAATGATCATACTTCAGGATTCAGTCAAATTAGATATTACAGAAAGTAACTTATCATCAGGAATGGAGGAAATGTACTTGAATAATTTGCTGTTTGAGTTGGATCGTTTCAAACGAAACATTCAAAATTGATAAATAAGTGCAACTATTCCACTGGATATCAATATTATGATCCTCATTTATATAACAATGAATAAATCAAAAAATCTTTATCTGAAAATTAAATATTTGCTAAATTTGGATGAATAAATGATAACTGTAATTTGTATTACTCTTGTCATAAACCGCCATTTATTTTATATTATTTCATAAGCATGGAAACTCAAACTCAAACTCAAGATAGTTCCAAGGAATATTTCAATATGTTTCAAAATTAAAAATATGAAAATTTAATGGTACGCAGCATTAGCAAAGAACTCGATGATTATTTTTAAGGAGGATTACAAAAAGGAACTATCACTCAAGTGTACGGATAAGCTGGGTGTGGAAAAAGTCAACTTGCAATGATTTTTTCTCTTGGAGTATTTATACTTGTATGTAGGCAATTTCCAGAGGAATGCCAGTTTGTTTCTTATCGACTGAGAAATAATTGAGTTGGAATCGATTCACAACAATTGCTTATAATTTTATAAATGAAGCGGAATTTTAGGAAGCCGAAAAAATATTTATGTATAAGAAAAGTAGTGATTTTAACCAGGGGTACCAATTTATTGAAGATTCGATGAAGAAAATTCAGGAAAATGGAAAAGGTGGGCTGTTAGTTATTGACTCTATTCACTGCTTCATTATGAGCTGCCTAGAATTTCATGGAATATAAAATGATAATTTTCAAAAAAGCAGGAGACAAGCTGATATTGTCAACAGATTGAGATGGCTGGCTAAAATGTCGGGTTCGGCAGTGTTAATAATAAACCACGCGGCTGATTTACTGGATAATAAAAGGAGAGGTTCATCTAGTCGAACAATAGTTCCATCTCTAGGCCCTTCTTGGGAATTGAACATTGATGAAAACATATATCTAACTCGTAAAGGTCAAATTCGTGAAATGGTGATAATTCATTCTCCAAAATGCGCTTCGTATCAAAAGAAATGCTTCCGAATATAAAATTAAGGGTTTATTTGGATATCTGAAGATGGAGTTGAATATATTGAGTGATAATGATTTATTTTATAGAATTTGCCATTAAATGTCTTTTCAATAAATAAGTTCATGTAATATTACTTTGGCTAGTGAATATCTTATCTCATGAAAATAAAAGATTTAATTTATTTATTTCTGACTTATGACTTGATAAATTTGGAATTACAACTAAATTGAGATGCATATCTCAATATGATTTTCATTTACTTATTATTTTGATTATGCAGCATACATTTTTTATGCTACCTTTTTTAAAATAAAGGAAAATAAAGAATCATTTTTCACCTTAAGATTTATGTTAAATCAGCTTTATTTTACTTTAAAAAATCATAGAAAGCATGAAATCATTAAAGCACTTGTCAACAATTTAAATAATTGCTTTCAAAAAAAAATATTGATAATGTTTTGTTTATTGATAAAATAATGTTATGAAATAACTTCAAAAATAGTATTTTTTTCTTCTTCATGTATTTGCGCTTGAAATTAATTTGTAATTATATTTTTGTCTCGTGAAACATGAATTCAATCTAAGATTAAGGAAATAAAATTCTTTATGAATCAACCACTATACTTAATGACAATTTAATCGACCCTTTACTAGAAGATGAACCACTTAATAAAGAAATATTTCATTAGGACTAGGAGTTTTTAAGGCAAAGAGATCATGAAAGATTTCTATCTTTCGATAACGAAGAAAATTCAGATGATTAATAAAATCTATTTCACAGCACCATACTTAAAGTATTCTTATTAAATATATTTAGCAAGATGAATCTAACTGTTGCCTGCCTGAAAAACCTTTTTAAGATATTTATTAAACAGATCTTTTTTTACAAATCCCTTCATAACATCCTGCTCCAGTCGTTAGTTAACGAAAGAATATGAGCAAGAATAAAAATAATTATGAAGATTAAACTAGAATGGAAAAAGTACAGAGGTACAAGGTTAAAAAAACAAAAAGAATTTGGAATCATCAAATCTTTTATGTTTCCAGAAAAAGAGTCGCAGATAATAGAGTAAGAGTAAATGGACGATTTGTTAAAAAAACATCAATTTAACCCATTCATAAAAATAGCTTAACAACTGGAGACTCATAATTTTTGAGAAGAGATATTTCAGAAGATCTCAATTATTTCTGCTCATGATCATTTAATTTCCTATTTACACTACTCCAAATCATACGACATCAATTGATTAAGAGTTGTGACTTGATTCTTTTATCTCAAGGTAAAGTAAATTGAAATAATAGTCTAATGCTAAATTAAAGATTCGAATATTTGAATTATTAATTGAAATAACATAGTTTGAAGGATAATTCCTCTAAAATGATTGTATTAGTTCAATATTTTAAGTATTTAAAGAAAGAATATCATAAATTGAAATACATTTTGATTTCAAGTATTCTTCAATGTAATTTTGATAATAAAAATAAACTGATAAACTATTTTTACATTTATGATTTTTACAATATCAATTAATGTAAATTATCAAATGAAATAGTGTGACATCTAATGAAGTTTAAATAATATTCCATTATTGTAAAATCTTTTAACATGAATAGGATTATCATTTTGATTGCACTTCTTCTATTCACAACCAACTCTCAAACGTTTTTAAAATAACAACTCACTGACAACTGGAAAATGATCATTACTTCAGGTCCAAACCAAGCAAATTCACTTATCAATAAATAATACAACATCACAGTACCATCCACAATTCATCTTAATTTATAGCAGCATAAATAAATCCCTGATCCTTTCTTTGGAGATAATATCCATAGTTTGGATTGGATATCAACATGCTCGGTTAAATTTCAAACCATCATTAAAATCACTGCTGATAAACTTAGATATTCCAAAGCTAAACTTATATTTTAAGGCATCGATACTTATGCGGATATATATCTAAACGATGTGAAGTTAGGTTCTACGAAAAATGCTTTTTTGAAATATTAATTTGATGTCCACACTTATATAAAAGTTGGAGATAATAATCTTATCGTTCATTTCAATTCCACTTAAGCGGTTGATTCTATTGGGCAGAGTCTAGACACAATGCCGTTTAAATATGCGCATACACGCAAAGCATGCTATCAATACTCATGGGACTGGGCTCCTTTTATGAATACCATGGGAATATGGCTGCCAGTTTCACTTAATTTCTATGATGAGGTGAAATTGGATTATATATGGATTAGAAATAAGGATTTAAATTAAAAATCAGCTATTCTTGATATTGTCATAGCTCTGGACTGCGATAATAATTTAGATTTATCTGAAAAAGGAGTTATTGCTAAAATTAGAAGAATGGATGATGGAACAGAGAAAGTGGTTAGTCTTAAAGCTAAAAATAGTAATACTGAAATAGTCATAAGTTATCCAAAGTTATGGTGGCCTAACAACATCGGATAACCACATGTTTATGAATTTTAATTTTACCTTTCCAAAGGTAATATTAATTTGGATTATAAGAAGGTAGTGTATGGCATTAAAACAGTAAAATTAGATTAATAGAACAATAGTTTTAAGATAGTCCTCAACGGCTATCCTATTTACTGTAAAGGAGCAAATTATGTTCCCCCTGATATGATGTATCCTCGACTTATCAATTCTAATTTTACCGCAAAATACACTACTAGCCAACTTTTACAGGATGCTGTTGATTCAAATTTCAATATGCTTCGAGTATGGGGTGGTGGACAGTATTAAACAGATTAATTTTATGAGATGGCATCAAGAAAAGGCTTGATGATTTTCCACGATTTTATGTTTAGCGATTCTATCTACCCATCTTCAGATTAATTTATGAATAACGTCAAAAATGAAGTAGTTTATCAAGTTCGCAGATTAAGAAATTATCCTTGTATTGTGCTTTGGTCTGGAAATAATTAAATCTTGCAGGGAATTAAATCTTGGGGATGGGGGCAACCACAGTTTGTTGAAAATTATGAAAGATTGTTTACAAAACTTATTTCCAACATTATTGGTGTTTAAGACAATCCCATACCCTATATTTAATCATCACCTTCCAGAGGAGTGGGAAATGGAGGATTTCAGACTGGTGGTGATATTCATTATTGGGGGGTATGGGCTGCAGGTGCTGCCTTTGAAAGTTATTAAACAGCGTATGGAGGATTCAACAGTGAATTTGGAACTCAGTCCTTACCAGTTTGGTAATCAATTAAACAGTTTACGCAATAGCAGGACAGGAATTATGCTTCAGCAACTTTTCTAAGTCATTAGCGCCATAATAGCAAATTTAGGACAGTAGATAAATATATGAAAATGTATTCAAGATAATCACTTAACTTTGAACTTGAGGCATACGCTAGCGGACTTGTCCAAGCTTACGGAATCGAAATAGCAATTCGTTCTCAGAGATTGGCAAAGCCAGTAAGCTATGGTACTCTCTATTGGCAATTTAATGATGCTTGGCCAGCCATTTCTTGGTCAAGTATTGATTACTACGGAAGATGGAAACCCCTTCAATATAGAGCAAAAATTCTTTTTTCCGACATAATATTATTCTACAACCCAAAAAACAAAGTAGTGACGGCAATCAATGACAAATTAATTCCTATTGAGGCATATTATATAATGTAAGCTATGACATTCGATGGCAAGATTATTTCCCAAAAGAAAGACAAAGTTTCTTTAAAGGAAGATGATAAAAAAGTAATCTTAAGCCTGCCATAAGAATTAATTAATACAAATTCAAGAAATATTCTCGTGTATACTGAAATTATTTATGGACGGCATGAGAATAATCGTACTCGCTTAGTCACTTTCCACGAGCCTTACAAAAACCTATAAATTAACCCAGCATAACTTCATGTCAAATATTTATTCGACAGTAACGAAATTTAGTTGTCGAGCGACTATTTGATAAAGAGCTTAATGATTGGAAACAGTTAAGCACAGCTGAAATTCAGTGATAACTACATCGACATTGTTCCAAACCATCCTATCAAAGTTAAAGCACTGAATGGATAGTTAAAATAGTTAAGATAAAGTATGACCTACCAATCATACCGCCAAGTCTATGATCCTCAACCTTTGGGTATCCGCTTTGAAAATTGATCTATGCTTTAATGAATAATAATATAATGCTATTTAATAATATTATTAATGTCAACACCTTCATAAATAAGTGAAGATGTCAATATTCGTAGTAAGTATCTCAACCAAGTTGAAGAACGTAAACTCATCATCACGCCAGGCAAAGAGCAGATTGCTATTTCAACTTCTGGAGACCCTAATAGTTTTAAGGAATTTCACATTGGGGAATTAGACTTTCATAATATGTCAGGCAACACCATTATGATGGCTTTTGCTAATGGCCGAAGATATGAGATAGAGTCAAATCAGCCTTAAATTATCAATCATGCTATTTAACAGACAAAAAATGTTTAACGTTCTGGTAAATTTGTTGAACAAAATGTTGAAGTGAAGCCAAAAACTCTTAACTATCTTCCAATGCTCAATCCAATTCAGTCTGTGCTTTTTCCATTGCAGAGCTTAGCCCAAAATAATTAGTCTAAGTCCTCAGTTTATAATCCTTTCAAGCACAATTTAATTAATTCTACAGCCATTTCTAAATCTCATCAACCAAAAACATAGCTCTAATCGAAATCTCCAACTAATATCGTATTGCCTCAAAAGCAATATCCTTAAGCTGATTTTTTCTTAAACCCTAATGATTGGAAAAGAGATTAAAAGACTGGCAATTTTATTCTTCTAAACTAAGAATGGAAGGCAAATGCATCAAAAATTGTTGGTTTCGTTATTAAAAAATTTCTAACATCTGGATCCTTTATGGGGATAAGTTTCCCTACGTTTGCAATGAAGCCATAAAGCATATTATAAACCTATGCAAAAACCCTCGGAGTAGCCCCTAAATTATTTACTAATGTCAAAAATTCATTAGAGAGAATGAAGCGATTTGTTTGCTTTATCTTTACGATGTCATTATTAAACGTTGATCTTCGGAAACCTTTCAATCCTACTATCGGCGAAACTTTTGCCACAAATATTGCAGGAGGTTCTTATTATGCAGAACAAGTTTGCCATCATCCTCCTATATCTGCCTTTTTTTACGAGGGTTAAGGATATAAAATTTATGCTTCGTTAGAACTTTCAGCTTCTATTGGACTGAACAGTGGATAAGGAAGGTTTATTGGCGATATTACTCTGGAATTTGCTGATGGATATTGGATCAAGGGTCGTTTACCTAATGGATAAGTGGACGGTTTCGTTTTAGGTGAAACAAAATTTCTTGCTTACGGAGGATCTTACGCTTACGATAGCAGAAATATGGTATGCACTTATGCCCTCGAAGATAATTATTTATATGAAGGTATAATAGGAATCTTAAATCAAAAAGCTGCCCAGAAATTTAAATAAAAGCTCAATGACAAGGATAGATTTATAAAATTCAAAAGATTTGCTCGGAAGGACTATAGTGCAGTTTACTCTAATATGACTGCAAAAACAGGGACGTATTTATATTTTGATAAGTAACTGTATTTGGATTTTAATGATAAAAAATACTTTCCCTATATTCCAAGCAAAGAATCGCACGAATTCATATTAAAATCAGATAGCAGTTGTCGACTTGATATATAGCTGAGAAAACAAATGGATTTAGAAGGATCTCAAAGGGAAAAATAAAACATTTAAAATTAATAAAGGAATAATCGTACACTGAGATAGAAATTTAATCGAAAATGATTATTTATTCCATTATATATCCAACAATTTTATATGCCAATCAATTATGGAAAGATAATATGAAAATATCTTTTAAATTTGTAACCATCTATTGAATTACAATCAGATAGAGTTCAGACAGCTGATAATTATCTTGTAAACGTTAATTTATGCTGTCGTAATGAGAAATAAGTTATTCCGCCTTTCCACAATGTTAAAATGAAAAATTATTTTAAAATGGTTTAATAATTTCTTTTATATCAATAGCCTATGATCAAAGAGCCTAAATATATGGTGAAATTCACGAATGCCTATAACGACAATGGCACCATTTGGTACACAGTGAGCGTACATTATTCTTAATTTAGGTCATCTTTTCCAAAGAAAATGAAAATTGGACATTCAAATAACGCTATAGTCGAATGAGAATGATTCATTAAAATATGGAAAAGACAAAATGGAAAAATGATCTACCTATGTTTCCTCCAAGAAAATTATTCGGCAATACCAATCCTGAATTCATTTAAAAAAGAAAGAAATAATTGTAGAATTACTACAGCACTTTGTTCCGAACTGTCAACATAGATTAACTTCCATAGTGCCTTGCCTTTTTTAATACAAACAAACCCATTAAAGAGAAGATAAAACCTGGAACAGTCGCTGTAAACAACCAAGTTGAACCTTCTCCAGTCAAGCCATAAAAAAAAGAAAGACAAATGAAAAAGATATTTGAATAAATTGTGGCTAAAACACAGTAAGAGATGGTGGAAAGCAACTAGTTCGATCCTGAAATTGAAGATTAAGTCAGAAGAAAATTTAACCATGAGTTCCAAAAACTGAAATTAGATTTAAAAAGTCCACTTATTGATTCTGTTAACTTACCTAAAGGAGATAAAGAAAATGAAGTTGATTTTTGGAATCAGTTTTTCACCGATACACACGAGTAGAGTTTAAAAAAGCTGAACAAAATCAGTAGCGAAGTCAGCTCAATTCTGAAGGAAGCATAAAAATGTCAAATAAAATTTGTAGTTCCTCTATGATAATTCGTCATTATCAATACATAATCATAAGTATACTCAATTTTGTTTTATGGAAGATAAAATAAAATTTATTTTAACGATTATTATTATATAGCAACTGACTTATCAATGAGTAAGACGAACTTGGTAATAGCCAAAAAAGGAAACGTGGTAACACCAATAACTACAAGGAGCTCACACAACATTCCAAATATCAAAACTTTAACTTATCGAGAACCGAGCTCTTAACACAGAGATCATACTAAATTGTATACATTTTGTTCTAGTGGAAACAAACCTGCAGACCAGTAAAATAGACCAAATGAGGAAAATCAGCTTAACTAAAATAATGATAAAGAAAGAAAAATTAGTTTAAATAATAACAAAAGTAGGGTGCTTGATCAGAATGGTCGATCAAAGAGCAAAATAACGAGCAATCAGCTAACTATAGGCAAAGATAAAAACAAAATACCAACTAAATATGCAGTTCTTAATCAAAGTAATGTAATGGATCGCAGGAAAACAGATAAGCCAAACTTATCCAAAATTAATGATAAAAAGATCAATATTAGTATTTGCATAAATCGCAATGGACTGAAAGGAAACTAATAAATTATAGATTTAAACTAAACAGAGGATTTTAGCAGCAATTTAAAAGATAAAATTAATGCTTATAAATAACCTATCAATTCAAAAAAATAAAATATTGAACTAACAAAAGAAGGTTGGAATATTTTGAATGAAGGAGGAAAAAGAAAAATAGTGATAGACGAAGAGTAACTCAACAAATTTACACACAAATTCGCTTGTGAAAAATACAAATTATAATAAATTATAACTTTATTGAAAGAAGATATCTATAAATATAAAGAAAGATAAAATGAGCTGCTTGAAATCAAAAAGGATAGCGAAGACTATATAAATTTTTTGTAAAAATAAAAGAAAGATGTGATCAATATAACAATGAAACTCAAATAAACAATTAAATAGCTCGAAAGTGACAAATAATTCTATATGATGGCCAAATAGGAATATAGGAAAACAATTAAATAAGATTAAGAACAAATAGCTGTGCTGGAAAAGGAGATCGATAATCTTCGGGAGGAGCTTAAAGGTAAATAAGATAAAAAATAAACAGCCCTGGTTTCTAATAATAATTAATTAGAATAGATATTCCTCAATTAACTCAAAATCATGGAAATCGAAAATAATTTTCTGAGAAGGTAACTATAATTGAGTGAGGGCTATCGAAAAATTAATCAACCAAACTAAAATAACAGAGAAGCAAATATTTAGCAAAATAACAAAATCAATATCCTTATTTAAAAAAATAATTATCTTGCCAATGAATTGAAGGCCATGAGTATGCTTCGAATGTAAAATTAAGTCAACAAACAATTGATTGACCACTGTACGATCTCAATAAATAAATTGTAATAATAAAATCAAAAGTTCAAAAGGCAAATATTCAATAATTCCATGTCAATAAAGTAATCTTTGCAACTGAGTTAATTTCAATTTAAATTAGATAGCAGTCGAAATAAAGATGATTGTTCGCCAAGCGAAGTATAAATTATATGGAAACGAGAAAACACAGACTGCGCATAATCACGATAAAGAGAAAACATCGCAGTTGGAGGATATTTTGATCACAATTTTTTTACAGAAGGACGCAATGATTGAATTTTATTAGAGTAACGGCATTTTTCGTGCCATGATATTTTATTTGACAGAAGAATCATTAAACTATAAAAGAAGAATTATTATGAGATTAAAGATAAAAGAAACAGCAATAAAATGTTCAATTTTACTATTATTTTGTTGGTGTATAATTTTTTTACCCCATATAGAAAAAATGCTTTTTTTGATTATGATATACATATGATCAAGATCTTAAGTTCCATATTTTTCTCAGTTTAGTTTAAGAGGGGTTTCCTTCCAAACGATTAATAAGCATTTTAAGGTCTTATTAATTTTATAGCATCAATACCTCAATATAGTCGAGAATAGTCTTGAAATTTGGTAAAATCGAATGAGAATATTTTTAATAAAATGATATTATTGATCTGACCTCCTTTTAAAAGTTAATTGCTGAAATTTGGGTATATTTTTTAACAAATTCTGTCTAAAGGATTATCTAAGCGTGAACCTTGCATACACATTGCACAAAATTATTAAAGCATTCTATTTACAGTCCTGTCCATTTATCAAGAATCTTTTCATAATCTTTATTCAGATCAAATCGAAACCATTAGGCTGTCACAATTTTATTTAATAATCCTTGCAGAATTTTATTGGCTTTTTATTCGTTGTTGTTAACCACTTACTGAAGTTAAGCCCTTATTCTAGTTTCAGGAATTTACTCGGGAAGAGTAATGTGATTTAAAGTTTTAAGTGCCCTCGGAAAAGCAGTTAAAGCATTGAGAGTTAAAAGAACTGCATTTTGCACTTTGACATCATTTGAAGGTAATTTATTAAAACTTCTCGTGAAGAGTTCATTGAACGCATAAAATACATCTTCAAAGATTAGATTATGATTGGCAAAGTTTATAATAGCTGAAATGATAAGAGTGTTTAAAGTTTATAAAGCTTTTTAGATACCCTATGAAATTCTAGCCATTGTTTCTTATAAAAAATCTTGAACGTGAATATTGTGCACAATATTTTTGCTATTAACATCCTTAAAGAATTCACTGTCAAGTCCGCAAATGGACATGACTAATTGAGAAGTTTTTAATAATTTGTCAAATTTGTATCTCATCATTGCTTGCATAAAAAGAATAACATTTGCATTAATTTAGACAAAACTTGTGTTATTCATAATATTTTCAAAAGATAATTTTAGTTCATTTTTTTTAGGACAACTTTCGTTAATTTCAGCCAAAAGATGAATTTTTAATCTTTCTAGCTGATTCCATATTGCAACGAACTCTTTGAAGTAAGGTTGTAGCTGTTTAAATTATCTTTCCCTTATTGCAAATTTATTTTGATTTAGTACAATTTTATCGATCTAATAGTACTTCTTCAATCTCATTAAAAGCTAAAGAATAATCCCATTTGTGACTAATTAAAACAAATTTTACAGAATTTTTATAAAACCTTCTTCACCACTTACCTTTACCACGTTATTCTTGCAGTTACTTGATAAAGTCGCAATTATTTTCATTGCAGTCTTAGCCATATCAAAAAATAGATAATTGGATTATGAATTTCCAACAATAGGAACAGCAAATAATTCTTCTTATATTTTTTTAAATTCCTTCTTCGCATTGTCTAAGAAATATTATGTAATCTGATGCAACGTATCAGGAGTTGACATTTTGTGGGTGTGCTTTCGAATTAACTGGAGTACTTTCGATATTTATGCTATATTGCTTGAATTATTTTTGGTCATTTCCGTGTCAAAAATACTTTGGTACTATTTTTACATTTCGATAATTTGCTTTTAAATCCTGTCTACAAATTTCTCCATAAAATAGACCTTATTTCTAATTGAATAGTAAGTCTAAAGATTGTTATAAATTTATCTGGGCTCAGTTCCTAACCCATACGATAGCTTTTTAACTTCGACGATGGATGTCATACAGTCTATCATAGTCTGAACATTCTTTTTTCTGTTTTTAAGCTCTCTCATGTGAATCATAATATCATTAACCTCTCGGTAAGTTTGCTATATTGTGCCAGTAATATCTTTATGATAATTCATTAGTTAACCAACCACTGCTAATTTAGGAAGATTATCTTAATTGATATCTACCTAGCTGATATCATCCTTTATATAGAGAGAACTGCGAATCGAACTCGTATCAAGATAATTGATAAATTTATTGAGGGCAATTGATCTTTATTCCGTATTCATGAGTTGATATAAATCAAAATTATAATTAAGTACCTCAGGAATTGGCGAAAACCATTAATTTTAATTTAAGTCTTAGAAAATATTCACTATCATATAAAATTATTCTTCAATTTAGTAATTATGCATTTTTGAATTTATAATTTGACAGTTGAATGTTTAAACGCCGTGTGACTTTAGACAAGATATAAAAAGTCAAGATTGATCTTCAAAGTGAATATTTATTCTAACTTGATAAATGTCAACGTACAAATCACAAAATCTTTAGAAATTCCGAATGACGATAAATTAAAAATTCGCAAGCATATCAAATAAAATACCAATTAGATCAACTATATCTTCTAATTATTAAGAAAGGAACGAAATTATACATAATTTCAAATTCGGCTAAGAAAATATTTACAATCTTCCAAGCAACAATAAAAACGTAATCCGAATAAACATCAACAGGAAAGGAAAAATAAAGATAATCACAAAACTAGCTCACAAACATCACATCAAGGCCAAGATAAAACCATAAATATATGCCATAATGATAAGTAAAGATTAAAAAGAAAAATAATTACCATAGATATAAATCAATTGAGAAAAAACATACAATAACATCCAAAAAGTAGATTCAATTTAACTCCAACAAATCAAAGTAAAGATCTTATTGATACTTGGAAGGAGAAAATTAATACTAGTCCTAATTATTCTTTTGGCGAAATAAAACTAAATGATAAATAAAATTTAAATCCTAACTAAACTGATGAAATTGAGTTATTTAAGAGCAAGTCAAGTAAAAGATTGTTGAAAGGACAAGCAGATCCGACAAGATCTACGTTTCGATTAAAATAGCATCGGCTATCTTCGTAACAATCACGTAATTGCAATGAAATTGATATTAACAAAAATAAAAGATAGTCAATCATTGCATATCCATCAAATATTAAACATTTATTAGCTTCGAAATTAAAGAGTCAGAAGATAATGCAAAGGAAAGATATGTAAGAGTGTTAAACAATAAAAATGGCCTTTGACAAAACAGTTGAGAAAAAATTATCAAAATTCAAATTTCCAGACGAAAACAATTCCACCTTAAATTTTTGTGATAAATCAATTTCGCGAAATCCAATAATGAATCAATAAACGGTTACTTAAAAAGCCTTCAAAAATAAGAAGAAAAGTTTGCCTTAAAATAAGCTAATAAATTAAATAAATTTGGATTAAAATGCCTCTAATTAATAGTAAGAAAAGGAGATACATGGTAAATTTTATATAAAGATCAAAAATATCATCGAAGACCACAATTTCTGAATTAAAAAGAATGATTATATTTAATTATATGTCCACAGATATGATTTTGTATTAATGATAAAATTAGATAAATAGTAAAATTAAAGGAATTATGAAATTAAAATTAGAATTCTATTACATTTACAATATTGCTTTATCAAACAAATAGCCTAATTTAATACTACCATTATTATAGTGCATTACAGGAAAAAAGATAATTATCATTATTGAATTTACAAATGGGTAATAAGGCTGATTCTAACGCTCAACGGAATAGATAACCCAGCAAGCATGCAACAGAACTTATGGATATGACTATCTATATTGAATAGTGTGCAGAGGAGGAATACATTCAAAAAACATATTGCTGCGGTATGGAGTTCGCCAAAACATAAAGAAGTATAAAATAATTCATTTAGGAAAGATAATATGGGAAAATAATTTCATCAATCACTGTAGCTAGGTCAATAGCGAATTTAGCTGGGCTCATGAACTAATGGACCTTGTTGCTTATAACAGACAGTCAAAAGCTACATATTATCGATAAATTCAGGATCTCAAACAGGAAATTAAAAAATAGGTTGATACTGACAGAGAAATACTGATTTCCCCTTCCGAAGTTGAAGAGTTCAAAAATAATCTGAAGAGATCTGTTCTACTCTCAGCCAGCCAGACATCCAAATACTTTCAAGAACATCCAAATCGTATCACTTCTACTATCAGCCTTGCTGGACGTACCAATAAAACAAATAAAATATAATTTACAAGATTTAATAATACAGCCCGTAGAGCAAGTATTTCTGGAAAAAAGCTTGAAAGGAGCCCCAGTATTAGCTCTGGAAGAAGTGGACTTCGAAAATCAATTATCTCATTCGTTGATGACACTCTATCTTCGGTGTTTGGGAATTAAAGATAGATATCTAAACAGGTGTCAAAAAATTTATAAATCTTTTTGAAATTTTCAATGCTCTTAGAGAAACACTTCAATGATCCAAAATGTATGTTAGCTCAGCTGAAGCGAAAGTTCATAGAATATTTAGTTAAAAATTATTCAGACGCATCAAATGCTGCTCAAAGAATATCTTAATTTATCGACAGCGTTAATCAATTCATGAGCATTCTAAAAGAAGCAGTCATAGATTACTATAATTTAAATTCTTTCTGCGAGGGTGAACCTTTTTAAAATGGTTTTATTGCAAACTAAGAAAATATACTAAACATATGCAATTCTATTTTTTTTAAGGATAAGGTTTTTTATGATGTTCTTTTCAAAGCAATTATTAAATACAATTAAAACAGATAATCACAATTTCTAAAGATAGTTGAATATCTAACAGATAGTCAACCTGAACAATTTTACGTTAAGGATAAATTTTGCTTAAATATCAAGACAATTTAAACATGTGGAAAGACAAATGATAAGCCCTCTTAATAAAATAAACTATAAATAGACCCCTATAGTCAATGCAAGTTAATTTTAAATTAACTTTAAAAATCAAAAACTCCAATCAATAAAATGAAGATAATTCTGTCCTGCTCATAAATGATAAATAAATAGATTTAGAAATTCTATGATTCTAATGGACTGAATAGAGAAAAGTGGATGCTAGACGCAGATCAGATTTTATCTATATTCTGCTATATAATTGTGAGTTCAAAAATTCCCCATCTGCATACTCATCTCTTTATCTTGGATAATTTTTCAACAACTAATCAAATGATATCTATCTTTGGCTATTATCTCTCAGTAATGAATTGTGCAGTATAACAATTGGAAGGAGATTATTAAAATCCAACAGAATTGTCTCATTCTGTTTAATGACAAATCTTTATGATTTTTTCCTTATAAATTATTCTTTTTAATGCAAAAGTATTTTCTATCATAAAGTTGAAGTTGAAATTCTAAATATAAATCACTTCTTATAAAATATATCTATTCTCTTTGCATGAATAAATTGGTATGAATATAGACAAATTAATATCAATTTCCTCAAATAATACTGATATTATTGAGATATCCTCGAAGCACTCTTACTTGAATAAGTGTAAATATCACTATCATTAGCAGCTCAATTATTGAGTAAATGATTACCTTTGTTTTTAAGGTTTACAAATATGTTTGAGTTAATTTTTATTTGACTTCGTGAATCTGGTGAAGATTTACTTGCTGGCTATTCACCCAAAAAAGTTTTTTTGAAATAGCTGAGATAGATTTGTAGTTTATGTTGGACTATTCAAGTTATGATTTTTTGTTTTATATTTTATGTTAGAAATTTGTCAACAATTTTATATCGAGCATGTACCCTTCAGAAGATTAATTAATCAGCTTTTTCTAGGATTCGTTTAATAAAGTCGTTTATCTTAAGCTATTCTATAAGCTAAGACATATTTAATATTCCAATTCATCCTCACCATCATCATTTTTAATTTTGTTAGTTGCTCGTGGAACTGTAATTTTGCTTTAAACTACAATTTCTTTCTTAAGAACAGTTTAATTCCCGTTTCTAATAGTTAAATATATGATGTGTCTTTAAGAAATCGCAGGAGTATTTATTTCTACATTTAATCTTTCTCCCTTAAAGACAGTGGAGTAAAAGCATTGCTGGTTGGTTTGGGTTAGGTAAGCATAAATTGAATTTCCACATGATAATAGTAAAAGACAGACGATCAAGCGATTGTAAATATCCATCCTCGAGTTATTATTAATTGATATTATTGTTAAACTAAAAAAATGAAAAATGCTAATTTTGTTTGATTTTACGGAAAATTCAAAATGATTGAATATAAATGAAAACTATTATAATTTTAATACTAATCAAGATGCCTGATAAGCATTTAACACAAATCTTTTGTTGTAGTATTCAATGGTGATAAAGAATATGGATAATTTTGTATTGAAAATGATTAAAGCTGTCCCTGATTCATGATTTTATATATTTATTACAGATTGATTTAGAAAAATGTACGACATTTTAATTTTTTTTAATTTTCACCGATTTATACCTGTCAGGCGGCATGACATTGAAAGAGTCAATTTGAGAATTATAATAGATATAATGACAAACTACTATAATGAAATCCCTCTCGAGAAGTGGTAGATGATGGCAAATTAGGCATGCTACTAAACAAATCAAAAAGTAATCCATCAATTATTTAAGATAAAGGCATAATCAGAGCATTTCTTTCACATGTTCTCACAAGCACCGAATCTAAATATTATCATTTCTATTCTGAACAGTGGATCTGATACTTTAATCTTCGTGCTGATGAGTTACCTAGCCAAGAATAACAATTTTTTCGGTCAGAATATACACAATTTTGTCATCTTAATGCAAACAATTAGATCATGGGAATTCAGAGGATTCAATTTTATTCGTCATAGTATGCCCCCTTTCAAAAATTATGTGACCCGCACCATTATGAATTCGATAGGAACTTTCTTAAAGACTCTATACGAGGACTAATAAACTTCTCGATAAATAGTTAAGTATCTCTAATAATTAGAGGCAAACTATTTCAAGTTGTTTATACTAAAAACTTTTGTTGAAGTGATAGAAGTTGTTGATACTGAGATGGGATATATGAAATATCGTACTATGATTTATTCTTTTCAGGACACCATTATGCCAATGATTTGCGAGACTTTAATGCCCTTTTTTTATAGTATTTAGGAGGGAGTTAGAATTACTGAACTTTCACTTATGCAGTAAAATCTTAAAGTGAATTAACAGTAAACAGAAGTATAAAATTATAATCTTCCTATTTCTAAAGAACAAGAAATGCAATCATAATATGTCTTTATGCTTCTCAAAAAAATAGTTGAGTTTAACTATAACATAACATACACAGAATATGAAAGCGAACAAATTATTGATACTTGCTTGATAACCTTTCCAGACAGCATTTTGGAAAAAATCATTAATTTCGAATTTCTCAACGCTCTCTTGTTTATCATTGAGAAAGTTTCTGAAGTAAAGGTCGGAACACAAAAAAATGAGTACTTATCTATTGGGTTAGATTGCCTTGCCAAAATGATGCAATCTCGATTAACTTTTGTGGGTGAATAAAAAAAATAAAAATACATTTTACATTCAGTTAATGGTTTGATGCACCTTCTTCGAAAATGTCAATAAATTGGAAGTTAGGTCCTTCTTTAAGGTATCCTTATTTGCAACCAAAAATTATTTATTAATGTTGAATTAAGTTACATAAAATAAATAATAAATAAAGATGCTCATTTTGCCAGTAGTAATCTTTATCAAACATATCTTAACTAGCTCACAAATATGATTGTAATGGTCATTAAAAAAAGTTACATCAATATCGATAATCATTTACTCACTCAAGCTTTATAAATTTTTAACAGATTAATGGCCAGCTTTCGCTTTAAAGATGAGGAAAACATGGATTAAGAACAACACTTTTTCATGGCGTTTGTTAAATCAGTTATAGATAGCTTTATCACCAGCCTCTGTCAGCCAAAATCCATCTTTCATGGTACAACAATTCTTTCAATAGGAGAAAACAAGCAGACTGTAAACCATTTATTTGATACCTTCAAAAAAACAGCTAGTTATAATTATGGATATCTTTTCGAACAATTATTGACAGGATTGGATTATTTTCTCACTTATAGCAAGCATTAAACCATTATATTTGCTAATATATTGCTCTTTCTCTCGGAATTAGTAGATCATAATTTTATGGATAGAAATATATATCTGAGTAAAGCTAAAAATAATGAGATTGTTATTTTAGGATTTTTGATTGGAAAATCCACAGAAGTGATAAAAGAATATATCGATAGTCGGCGGTTTATGATGAGTAAAGAAGCCACCTATATTGATATGGCTGTTCTTATTTTTTCTGAATCCATTTTAAGTGAATTCTTAATTAGTTTTTAAGGAGCAAATGGTCTCAAAATCAAACAAAGACTCTATTTAGTAATGAATTTTGGGTAAAATTACAATGAAATATTTTAACCTGAAGATTACAAATCTGAACAGACAATCCAAACCTATCTAAATTTTTTGTTATAATACCTGGAGTGTCCCATTGTTAATAACTAAGATGAAATTAAAATGCTCTATGTGCTTGATGTTATCTAAAAATGCATTTTCAAACTAAAATGGAATATGAAAAGATAATCTTTTATAAAAAGTCCTATTTTCAAAACGTTGTCAGTCTTTTTCTAAAACTTTTTTTACAATTTTAATACTATAATGGATATTCGCAGTAGAGCAGGAAAAATTATGGTTACACTCACCTTTGATGATATCCTTGATTAATACAAGTTCAGAATCAATAAATTTATCAATATTTTAAAGACTCAACAACTGGAAATTATGCTCTATGATTTAATTGGAATATTCGATGGTATTGAAACAAATGCTATTAGCAGATATTTTTGTTTGAGACTTAAAAGATAGATAGATCTTAGACATTTTTTCGATCTCATCTATCAATTCGCATGCATAAAAAATTAATAAAAGCTGTACAAAGACATATGCAGACTCTACAAATCCATAATAACAAATAAAGGTTTAAAAATTTCTAATAGCATTATTACATATTAATTGTTTAGCATGATTTTACCAAATATCATCAATCTAATAAAGAGCATCAATCAAACCAGTACCATCAACTATGATCTTTGGGGGGAATCCATTTTCGAGTTAATTGAAATGTTTATTGGAGTAATCAATGGCACTCATATAAATATCTTTTTGCTCGACTATTAAACAACTAATATGGGAAATACCTCAAGATCACTTTGCAAGTAATATATGATTGAATTCTTTCAATTAATAATTCTGCTGTCCAACAATCTGCAAACCTATCCCCGCTTATAGTAAATCATTCTTCAACTTATTATTTCCATTAATAAATAAATCCTTGATTACATATACTGTGATGAAAATGGATAACTATCGCATTCCTATGATATGATTATGATAGTTATGATCAATCTTACATCCCAATATATAAATCTTATTCTTGATGGTAACAAGATGCTTGAAGACAAATTAATAAAAGTGATTGATTGCTTGAGAACATTTTATATGTACTTCAACAAGAAATGCAAGATGGTTCATAAAAAAGTACGAATAGCTAACTTACAAAAATATTATGAACTTTCAGAAAAATTTCCTATTGGGAATGATTATTAAAGCAAAAATGAAAAATTAATATTTTATCTTATTAGCTTCATCCTCACAAATCATAAAAATAATATTTCTTACCTTCGAATTATCACAAAATTTCTCTATTAACTAAACAAAAATTTCAATATCTATATTGTAAAATCGTTATAAAAGCTTAATATCGATTAATTTAAGCGAAATGAAGTAGAAACTATACTAAATAATCATGCTGAAAATGAATAATTCTTTATAGAATGCCTAAAAGCTTGGATAAAAGAGTTTAATCAATTTAAATGATAGCTTCTTCATTATCTATTTACTATATGTATCTTTAAGATTTTAATTTATTAAATATCTTTCCTTTTCGCAAATTTTACAATATTAAATACATTAAATTAAATTCTAATTATGATACCCGTATAATAAAGATAATTCCTAAAATACCATTATTACAATATATTAAAGTATCAAGCAATTCCTCTTTCGAATGTTTAGTTAAATCATAAAAGACTATTATGAATTGAATAGATCATATTTGAATCATAAACCGTAAAAGAATGGTATAAGTCGGCGGGTTTCTTCGTCCAGCATCACGTTGAAGAAACTTACGGTAGCTAAGTCTATGCCCACACGGTTAATATGAAATTTATCCCAGTTGCTCCCCTATTTATTTTCGTATGCTTCATGACAATTTCTCAACATATATGAAGGGACATTGGTATTTAAATGATGAATGTGATGATATTATATTCCATAGGTAAAGGGCTTTAATAGAGAAGGCACATAAAGGAAAGTACTTCCCTCAATGGCGGCTTTAGTAAAATCCCATTTTTCCATTCTTTATCTATAAGGAATATTAACTGAATGTTGTAAATGGAATAAAATGGTTCCAAATACTTGAGCAAAATATAAGGATAACCAAACTTATAACGTGGGAATACCGAATAAGGGCATTATGAAGACATATAATACTACTCCAAAAACTTTTTCTGCGAAAGACATGCTGAAAATTCCATATCTTTTGGCAATGATATAGAAAAGTCCAACATGCCAAATAAACGGTAGACTGACTGAAAAGAAAACGATTGGCTCTCTGAGAATTCTCGCTGCAATTTTTTTTAATCCTTTCATGTTTTCGTATTGTTTTTTTGTGAATAAAATAGTCTGAGAAAGGTCAAGCCTGTCCAAATTTCCGAAATATTTGTGGTGGTGATTGTGACCATCTCTCCAAGGATTGAAAGGATAATGAGTATGTATTCCTATTATTTTCCCAAAAAATGTGTTCATGGTCAAGGAGGAGAAGTAAGAAAAATGAGCCATATCATGGAAGAGGATAAACAATCTTACATTAGCTAGACTAAGCAGTCCATATCCAAGGAGTCTATGGTTCATGTTAATGAGGAAGATGGATAGGGCGACGAAAATAATTGAGTTTCCGATTCCAATCCAGGCTTTTCGGTCATCAGGCTTGCCAAAATCTTGTACATGTTTTTTCATTTGATTAAGCTCAGTTTCCTTGTCTTCGGGATTCATCTTTTATTACGTTACTTAATAAACAAATCTCTAACTATATTTGTTGAAATCTTTAATAAATAAAAAAACCTTAGGCTAATATTGTAGATTAGTTTTGTTAGGATCATCTTTTAGCAAAGGAAATATTCTAGTTAAATACTAAATCCTAAAATTATTTAATTTAACCAAAAGAAATATCTTAATACAAATCCGTCTAATGATACAATTTAAATCGATTGAATCATTAGATTATTTTCATATATTAACTGTATAATATAACTATTCTCAATATTTGTAAAAAGATTTACAATTATTATTTCGATTAAATCTTGAATTAAGTAAAAGTCATCTTTTTTAGTCAATTAATTATATTTTTTTGCGGACTGAGAGTTCTATATTTACTTGATTTAAATTCTTGGGCAATAACGGTTGTTGGTGATGTCGAAAGTTAGATAATCCATTGTAAATGATCGTGTAAATTACAAAAGTTTTAATATCTAACAAATATTGACCAACTGATTATTTTATTTTTAATCGAAATTCACATGATTTAGGAGTATATTTAATAAATAAATCAGTTATTTAAAGATTTGATATCGAATATTTTCAAAAGTTCCAATTATTTTAACATTTTACTTTTTTTATGAAAACTGCTTTGAAGATTATTTCAATAAAGTTCATTTATATCGATATTAAAGCTGACAACATTGAAATAATCCTAAAAAAAGGTATGAATATAGAACCTTACAATAAAAGTAGAAATGAACTAATAAAGAAAATAGGTTAATTGTTAATTAATAATACTGTCAAGTAATGGTTTAAAAGATTAAATTACATTTTAAAGTGGAAACTATCGACCTTTCACCATTTCCTTCATTTTTTTCAAATAGGATTAACCTTTCAATCTTTCATCAACAACAAATTATTAAGTATATTATCCCTCCTATTTTTCTTGGATTTGTAAATAAACGAAGGGTTGTTTAAATCAAACATATCCCCAAAGTATTAAGTCGAGTGGCTATATTTCCTATCGAAAAATTGATATCTTTGAGGAAGTCCAAGCGAGTTAATTGAAGCTCTTATTCTTTATTATATAAAGTGTATACTTAAATCAATCATTTTTTTGAGCACGAAATTACTTCAAATATGACGTGGATCTGTTCTTTTTTCAAATAATCTTTAATATTTTTAAGACTTTGATTATAGTTGGGATTGAGATTTCATCGATTAACATCTTCCTTCATAAATGAGATAATTTGTAGCTTTAATCGTATGCATACAGTGTTTACAAACAATGTCTTTTTATGCCATAAAAGAAAATGTTTTAGGTTGTTTTGTCATCTTTTTTATTATAATAGTAATTAATGATTAAATTCATTTTTTATTGTTTCCCACTAAAAGATGGAGAGTTGATTTATGTCCATCTTGAAAAGATTGAGAATTCATTTATTAAGGATAAAAAATTAATATACCAAACTAATCTAACATTTTTATTGAATTGTCGAGTTTATTAATTTATTAAAATATCTATATCATATCCTTATTGATTTAATTATTTTATCGGAAGTTTAATTACAAAATTATTGATAATTAAGATGAGAAACAGCATAGCCGATCGCTTTCAAAAGCAAGTTAACAAATGCAACATCTGTTTGCTTTAGTATAATCGACGCGAAAAGCAACCAGTCATTATCTGCTCTATGCATCACACTGTCTGTAGGGAGTGCATGACAGAATTGGAGGCCTCACAGAAATGCCCTTTTTGCCGATAAATGATCCGCTTCGATAAAGTAGTTGTGAATAACTATATCTTTTAGCTATTACCAAATGACAATTCCCAGCCTCAACCTCAGCCTAATACCAGAGTGTCTGTTAATCCTGTACAATCTTATCAATCCTATCAATCTTATCAACCTAGTCAGCCTTATCAGCCTTATCAACCCAATCAACCACTTTTTCAAATACCCTCCTCGTCAGTATCTGGGCAACAACAATATCTACCCAGTATAAATGCCCAACCACAACAACCAGTTTATAATCAGTACAATATGCCTCCATCTCATTAAGCAGAATATCATATCAATGAAAATGATATACAATATCACGATTAATAGCCTTTAAATTATGATAATTTAAGTGGAAGCATTATGACAAAACTTAGATTTGATGTCTCAGAAGGAAGACTTTGGGGTTATTTCATAATATTTATCATGCAGTTTACTTTTATCTTCTTCGACCTGTACTTTGCATATACTGAGCCTTAGTCTGAATGTATGGATATACCTCATGTAACTAAAGCTTATGTATTGAGGTTATGGTTTAAGGCTATGGGTTTTTGTGAAGCAAGTTTATTGGCTGCTCTATTCATAGGAGCCATTTTAAAAGTTTGTTCGATTATAGGTTATAAAAAATTAGTGATTATCGAGCAGATTGTTGGAATATTATTGCTATTGAAAATTCTTTTTTGGGCTATTATGTCATCTGTTTTATTTATCGCAGACATTAGTCCTCATTGTAATGGAGGAGTGTACGCCTATGGAATAATTTTGATAATTCTTGACTGTCTCAGTCTCTTTCTTTGTTGTTGTTTAGCTCTTTTTGTATTCCACTGACCAAAATCATGATTATACCTATAATACTTATAAATACTAACTTTGATCTATAAATTCTAGTATTTATATTTAAATTTATTATTGATTTAATAACCCAATCATTTGAAAACTGTATTTCCTTATTATCTCCGCTTTTTTTAATATATCGTTATCTTCAATGGAACATTCTATAATTGTTAAATTGCAATTAACTAAATATTCATAAAACTTACAGAGCATTTTATAATAAAAAACGACGATAATTTTAATCCTTTAATCTAATAGCAAAATTTTTTATTCAAAAGTAAAACAAATACCCTTACTTATCGCGGGTGCCTAATACTTAAATTTAAATAAGATTACATTCGTTTCAAAATTGTTAATTTTATTAATAATTTGTATAATTCAGAAGAAGGACTCACCATCTTGGTGTGAGTCTTATTTGATTTACAAAGTCAGTTTATTTATTTGAATGTTCCTGACAAAAAAAAGAGGAAAATTATTATCGTCACTGCCCGTCAAAAGAGGCCTCCAATGCCTTTATTAAAGGAGCAAGACCTCAGGGAAGACGCAAACAATCTCTGCGCTCACCTCCAGGAAGTTTTCTCCGGTTTCCTGGTTTTTAATCATAATATTGAAATAATTTTTGAAGTTTGAATTATCAAATGAACGACAGATCAAAGATGGCTGATCTTATAAAATCCAAATTTAAAATGGCATTTAATCACAAGAAAGGTGAAAGCTCCTAGTAAATCTCAAAATCCATTTCAGATGATATTAAAAATGAGCCTCAATACTAAAAAATTTCTTAAGTACAGTGCTAGAAATTAGATGAACTTAATATTAATTTAGAACAGATAACATCAAATTCAGATTTAAACAGAATTAGGTTGTTTAGTCATTCTTCAAATTTGCAACTAGATCCAAGAGATGAGCGTGTTTTGATTCCTTTGCAAAGCAATTATTATCCTCATCTTTAAAGCAATAATTTTTCTATTTCTTTTGAACCATTTCACAACTAAATTTGCGATTGGCTCATAGATGTAATAGAAGTAATAACATCGATTAGCTTTAACCACATGAAAAAGGAAAACCCTAACAGACGTATAAGTCAAGGCATTTGCATGCAAAAATATATTACTCAATATTAAGGAACTTTTTGAAAAATATTCAAAAATTCCCTTAGAATACAGGATTACGTTGATGGATTTTATAAATCACTCAGCAAAGGAAATATTCTAGAATATAATATATAAATATCCTCAAAACAACAGCTGTGGTGCTAGCAAACGCATAAAATTACAGATTCCCAAGATAAACGATATATAGAACGATGAGTTTGACTTTTTACTTAAAAATAATATCCAGATCAACTATCGAGAAGATGGAGATTATTCGGAAGATATTATGAGAGTCATCAACAAATTGTCATCTTTCACCGCCTAAACATTTGATCCTAATGATGATCTTTTGTAGACTAATTACGAGGTGTTTTCAGGCATTATGGAGTATATCTTCGAGAATTGCAATCTTCAAAGTGCTAGTAGCATTAATAAAGAGATAGCGAGGATAATTGTGTGGAAAAATTAGTTTTTCAATGTTGGAGAGGAAGATACAAAAAAAGTAGCTTTATAAAAGACAGTCATAAGACCTTTCTAATTGGACAAAAAATACCGAGTGGGACTGAAATATTTAGTGAAGAAGATATGTAAGGGTCAAACTTCTATATTCGGGACTGTTCAATTCTTCGATTGCTCACCAAATGGGCTGATTAGCTGAAAAACAAACTAGAAAACGCTGAGGAATCAATTTTAAAGAGATTGTACAAGTTTAAAAATTCTAGTGGTAAATTTATAAATCTGGAATCTGATCTGAGAGCAAAACTTTATGAAGCTGCCATTTGTGAATCAAAAAAGATGAAATAATACTTAAATTATCTTAAGGGTTAAAACAATTATCTCCTAACTTTATTTGCCGAATAGTAAAATAGAATAAAATATGGTAAAAATGACACTAAAGTTGGTATATTTGCTGCAAAACTTAATAAAATAAGTGGACACTATATCTTTAGGTGCATTAATAAAATTATACACTCACTTTTAACCATTCCAAAGTTGGCGAGCCAGTAAACTATCAGTGACCATAATAGGCATTTAGTGGAATCCGTTAATTTAGTCACATTTAAAATTGGAGATCTTATGAGAAGTAGATGCTCTTGCAGTTAGCAAGAGTTTATTAAAATTCTAATGATACTCGAGGAACTACATTAAAAATCTCCCAATATTCTGAAAATAATCAGAGTTAGGAATCGACTTTAACTTAAAAATAACGACATTCTCATTAATTTATTCTTTATGAACAAAGTTGAATGCGAACTACAACTTACTATAACTGGCAATTCAAATAAAAATGAAAAAAATACAAGCATTTTTTAGCATTTTTTATATTAAATTCTTCGATCATAGTTGGGTCCAATTTCAGAGATGGCTATAATTTTAGTTAAATTTGATCCTCTGATCAATCTTTACTCCAAGGAAGAATCCTATCGTCATGATTTTTCTCCTAATAAAATGACTGCAGATAAAAAAAGATAATGGTTAGATAAAATTTCAGAAAGAGTGAAAATAAAATAAAAATTAGAGATTGCAAATGATATTGAACTACCATTTATCTGTTCTGTCTGTCAAAATCTATCAATAGTTAATACTCCTCATCTTTTATTCAGAGATCCGAGCAGTCGTGCTATATAATGTGATGATTGCTGCATTAGGGACTTAAAAATTAATCAAAAAGCAAATGATGTAGACTAAGTCGTTAAATATTTATTAACACAGCAAGATATTAAGGATTAAGATCAAAAACAGTTTTTCAAAAGTCACATATATTTCAAAAACATTGAATAGCTTATAAAAGAAGCATAAAGCACTGCATCAAATACGATAAACTTAAAATGGTTAACTAAACGTGGATATATTCTGCGTCGATGCCAAAAGACTCCCAAACTCTAGTTGTATACTGCCGTTTATGACAGTGTAACTCGAAACGTCATATTTGCCAGGAGATTATAAGATGGAAGGAAAAATTATTATCAAAGATATCAATTAATCGTGATAAAATGAAAAGAATAAAAAATTACTAATGCTAATTTTAAAAAATGTTCCTCTTTTTCTTAAATAAGTGTGAAGAAATAATTTAAGATAATATAGTCTATTACAAATGCTCAGAAGAAGGGTGCTGTAATTTGAAATTTAAAGCAGGCCTGCACTTGTCAACTTATGAAATCATTTAAAAGACTCATAAAGTAATGATAGAAGATTTTATTGATAACAAAATCAGCGTCCTGTATATTAGCAGTGTTCCTCAAGCTTTCGATAAATTGGAAAAAGTTATGAGAAATATAGTAAGTGGGCCAAAAATATAGAAAATAAAAAATACTATTGAAGCAATAGAGGCTAACTCGTGTAAGTTATAAAATATTAATATTGTAATCAAGTTTAGAAATCTGTTTTAACTCAATATAAGAGATAATCCACAAGTAAGATCGTTAAAAGGGATTGAAAATTGCTTGTAATTGAAGTTTCTAAATTGCAGAAAATGTGATATCACTGATTTAAACGAACTTGAAAAACTAGTCAAGCTTTAATATTTGAACATTAGCTATAATAAAAATCTTAAATGTTTGAGAGGATTAGCAAATCATAAACAACTTCTTTAACTCTTTCTAGGTATTATTTACGTTATCAAGGAAATTCTTCCGTAGACTCTCTGACAGACCTTTAAGAATGTTCAAAGCTGGAATCTTTAGACCTTCGAAATTGTACTTAAATAAAGAGTTTGAAGGCGATTAAATCCTAAAAATTGAATTATCTCAACGCAGGTAATCAATAATAAATTTAGTTAATTGCAATAAGCTTGAACTTTTTGATCTTCCATTTTTAACCTTGAAATCACTCAAAAGCATATAAATTTATCGTATTCTTTATTTAACATAGATAAGGATTATCCTGATACAATAACTTAAACCATGATTTTCTCGAGTCTAAAATTAATTCACAAATAAAAACCTGATGATATAATTGGCAAGGTAGGTTCGATCATAAAAGCAAAAAATAATAAAATTATCGAACATAAAAAGCAAGAATAAATCACAATCTCCTAAACTTATATGTAGAATAACTCATTTTAAAATAATTGATAAATTATAATAAAAATCCGATTCATCAACACATAATTTGTGATCATTGCATTTCATTGATTTATATCAGAAAAATAACAAATCAAATTTAAACTTTATTTATATCATAGTCTCCTTATTTTAGTGATTGATAAGCTAATTCCAGAGAGTAATTTAAACTATGAAATAGATATCCCGTATCTTTATAAATTTAATTTATTTTATTGGAAGTTTAATTACAAATTTATTGATAGTTAAAATGAGAAACAGCATAGCCGATCGCTTTCAAAAGCAAGTTAACAAATGCGACATCTGCCTTTCCTAGTATAATCGACGCGAAAAGCAGCCAGTCATTATCTGCTCTATGCATCACACTGTCTGTAGGGAGTGCATGACAGCATTGGAGGCCTCACAGAAATGTCCTTTTTGCCGATAAATGATCCGCTTCGATAAAGTAGTTGTGAATAACTATATCTTTTAGCTGTTACCAAATGGCAATTCCCAGCCTCAACCACAGCCCAATACCAGAGTGTCTGTTAATCCTATGCAATCTTATCAATCTTATCAGCCTGGTCAGCCTTATCAATCTTATCAACCTGGTCAGCCTTATCAACCTGGTCAGTCTTATCAGCCTTATCAGCCACCTTTGCAAGTACCCTCACCAGTATCTGGGCAACAACAATATCTGCCCAGTATAAATGCCCAACCACAACAACCAGTTTATAATCAGTACAATATGCCTCCACCTAATTAAGTAGATGATTTGGGGTTCGATCCTGCTATCGTTATCAATGAATAGATATAATATCACGATGAATAGCCTTTAAATTGTGATAATTTAAGAGGAAGCCTTATGGCTAAGCTTAGATTGGACGTTCAACCAGCAAGACTTTTTTTTTACGTTGCAATATTTGTCTTGCAGCTTCCTTTTCTCTTTTTTGATTTGTATCTATCATACACTGAGCCTCAATCTGAATGTATGGATATGCCTCATCAATCTTCAGCTTATGTATTGAGACCCTGGTTAAAGGCTATGGGTTATTGTGAAGCAAGTTTTATGGTTATTCTATTTATAGGAGCAGCCTTAAGAATTTGTTAGATTATAAAATATGACATACTGGTGATTATCGAGTGGATCGTTGGAACATTATTGGTCCTGAAGATGGGTCTTTGGATTTACATATAACTTGAATTATTTGCCGTAGATATCAGCCCTTATTGCAGTGGAGGAGTGTACACCTACGGTTTAATTTAAACAATACTTCACTGTATTTGCCTCTTAATTATGTGTTGTGTATCACTTTGTTCCAGATGATCAAAATAATGATTATATAATCCTGATGAATATTATTTTTCTTATTATCCCTTATCTGTAAATTCTCATATTTAGATTTGAATTTACTATTTAAATAATGAACCAATCATATAGAAAACAAATATATTTCCTTATGATCTACGCTATGGTCATATCTTTATCTAATGCTCAGCAGAATAGTACCAATTAAACTGAAGTGATTCCCTCGATATATGGAGTCAGATGGTTTTTGGGAGAACACTTCAAATTCACCATAGGTAATAATGATCAAAATGCCGAATATTATGTACTGATGTTTAACTCGAATGATGAACTCGAAGGAGATCTTATTGTTTCAATCGCTGGTACTCAATTTACATGCACTTCGACTTTTATCTCCACATAATCAGAATAAGGGCATCATCATGACTTCAATGATAATGCAAGCCAGCCCGGGGATATTTTCAATACATTTATCCATAAGTGCATCATCGGAAATATTCAATAGTTGAATGAAGATAATAGTACTGCTCTCGAAATTGACTATTAGATTGTACTTGGAAATTTATAGATTACACGGACAGCGCATATATCAGTGGAAGGTTATGTATAGATCTCTCTTTTTAATGGAACATTCAGAATACCTGTTAATGCTGATCCTTTTTAGGTTTTAGTGATAGGTGATTGGGGTAAAATTACATAAATTGGCTAAAGAAAGGGTTATTATCATGTAATGCCCTGCATCGAGTAGCAATTAAAACAAAACTCAAATATAGTAATGATTATGTTTACTGGAGATTTGGCTTATGATCTGTAAGGGTAATTGTATATAAATATGCTTAAGCACATCTAGGTCATAACCAGCAAATTGGTCTTTATGGTCACTCCTGGAAATCATGATACTCTTCATCATGCAGATACCTTTTAATTGTTCACTTAATCCTTTTACAGCCCACAATGGAAAAGCTATCTCAATTATTTTTATACCATGAAGATAGGATCTTTGGTATTTATATCTTATAACCCCGAACTTGAGGCTTATGACTTTACTAAATAAGATAGATCTCATCAAAATTTAACGTCTATCTTTTAAAAATAGTTAACTCCATAAGTGATCAAAGTTCTTAATAGTTCATATTTCAATATGGTATTTTCGCACTATCCAATTTATTGTTCTAACATCTATGACGATATACAAGCATGCGAAAGGAATACTGCTAGAATGGAAACTTATCGAGAATATTTCAATAATATTTCTATGAAATTATATTTCTCAGGTCATCTTCATCTCTATGAAAGAACAAAACCTATCTGCTACAATGGTAGCTTTCCTTCAAAAGTAAGTCCTTATGTCGATATGCAATGTCCTGTTTATATTGTCGAAGGAGCAGGAGGAAACAATGATTACATCCAAACTGAAGAGTCATGTAACTTTAAAATTAATTAGATCCACTTAAAAATTTTAGTGCCAGCCTTGTTTACAATACAGGTTTTGGTGTTTTAAAAATCAGTAATCCATATTCAACAAATTTTCCACCAAATGTATCTTTTAATCATTTTTCAAGTTCAAATTGTTCAGTAGCTGATTGGTTTTAAATGGAAAGCAGGACTATGGGAATCATGTCCGATACTAATGGTAATAGTTGGCTACAGCAAAAGAACTTATAAAATTATTTACCATAAATTTGCCTTGGAGGGTTGGGTATTATTATCTTAATAATCATATTTTTCTACATGAAAAGAAAATATATCAAATAGGATCATACGACCCCAAATTCTGAACGTGATCAACATATTGAAATGGTGGAAGAACATTTTGAGCCTCCCCAAATTAGTAGCGAGCCAAATGATCTCCCAGAAGCTGGATCTCTAGAAAAATGATCACAATGAAACAATATTTGTAATGCTTAAAAATATACATATCACCCAGTCATTGCACTTAAATTTTGGAACATTGATCCAATGTCATTAAAGGGTTAGAGATTTTCGAAGCTTCCATCATCATAATAGATAAAATTAGAATGGTCTCTATTTAATTGCAAGCTTTAAATTTCAGTTTCATTAAGTTTTAGCTTAGGATCCTAACAGGTATTATAATAACTTTGCCAAACATCTAACTATTCTTTGTTCTTCACATCAGAATCTCCAAATATTGATGTTGCATCAATATATTTTTTAAGATTGCTCCACGATTCATAATCATCAGTAAGCATCTTTACCTAGCAGGTGCCAGTAAAATATTTCACCATACCATCGGATTGTCGAATGATGAGTCTATGATACTAAATAAAAGATAGTGTTACTCTAAATTTAAAGGGGAAGTAATCTTTCATTTGTAGGCATTCATCTTTGCATTTTGTGAGTTCAACAATAGATTTAGAGTCACTAATATCCTCAGCAACCTCTAAACTATAGTAACTATGAAGTAATTTTGCCTCGACCTAAAAATGACGATATGTAAATAACAGAACCAGTGATAATTGAAAGATTTTTTTAGTCATTATTTCGAATAGACGATGGTGCGAAACTTATATTGGTAAATTAATAAATTAAACAATAAAATCGTGAACTGAAATTAAAAATGTTTCTAAAAATATTATCCGCAAAATGATTGATAAAAGATATCTTTTACAAATATTTATATCGTATTTTTGAATCATGACTAAATGAATTGATTAAATCATTATTCAAGATAAAGGTTTTACTTTTTAAGGCTAAGTAGGATTATCTATGATTTGGGATTAACCTATAATTATCATTGGTTTCAAGATGATCCTGATATTTATATTTTAATTAGTTTAATCCTAAAAATGAAGAATTTTCTTAATGCACTAATAAAAGACTTTTACATAAAATATTGGAAGTACTATGATTATCCATAGGTTTGTATAACAAAAAGTGAATAAATCTATTTTCCTGTGAAACAAAATATATTCTTCTTTAGTAACATTTTACCAAAAAATGAAAACCCATGAATGAGCATTAGAGTGGTTAGATAGAATGCTATCATTGTGAGGATGATAATACAAATGATTAATATAATTTATGTCATTTTAGCTTCCTTTATTTTGCTCATTAATGTCCGCAACGATATTTCTTTTTTGTCAATTCTGAAATCGATAGAATAGAAACTTTTACAAATTTAGCAACAGAGCATTTCTGAAGCATCTTCTCTCAAAATTTTATTATGAATCCAATCCAAAATGCAATCTGAATGTACATAGGCGATGCTGCCCAAACACTCACAGATCGTTATCAAAGGTTTTTTCTCTTAGTAGCATATCCTGCAACGAATTTCTTCATTATCGATATTATCTTTATGTATTTCAGTCATTTACAGAAATTCTTGTTCTATCTTTGTTATAAATTATATGTCTAAATTATATGATATACAATTCTTGTGAGTATATTTTTTAATAAATAAAATAGCACATCATAAAGAAAAATTAAATTATAAAAAAATGACGGAATTTTATGTATTGACTTAAATATTAAAATCAAAAATTTAGAAAAGAACTATACTTTGTTCATAAATAAGGTTTTGATTTTAGCATTATAGAAGATTTTTTAAAGAAGTTTGTAAATCAAATCAAATCAGATTCATTCAGTTTTGCTACATAATTTTTTAATCTCATGTCACGATCATTTTTTATTAATCTTTGATAGATTAATATGATTCCCGATTAATTATTCAATATTTTTAATTAACAATGACAGAAATACGAGGAACAATTAAATCCATGCTCGAGAAGGGTCAAGATCCTAAAGATTACCTCATTGAAATATGTCGACCTCAGTGCATATCTCTCCAACAAAAACTCCAACGATGCGAAAAGGCTCTACAGAATATGACTCATGCAGATCCTGAATTATCTTGCATGTATCCTTTGCGGGATTGGGTGACTTGCGTAGATGGATGTGTATCTTTTTAATATATCTTAGGTACAACCTAAAATTCATGCTGAACTTGTTGGAAATGAATATGGGTTCCTATCATGATCAATAGATCTATAACAATCAAATCATACTCGACTTTCTTTCTTTATTTGGAATCAATATCAATTAGTTAATATTGTAATTCGACTCATTCCGATTTTTATAAAATCCTTGTACCAAAAATTTTACTAATAGTAATAAATAATATTACTTTTAAACAAAATTATTGAATGAATTTCTCTCAATTAGTTATTGAATGCTAGCAAATTGATAAATTAAAATAAATAAATATTGATGAATTTATTGATGAATTTATATGAATGATAAAAAGAAATGATTTCCTTTTTAGCTGTTGGCTAAAATAATTATTCAACACGAAATATATGACTTTTAAAGAGTATTTATTTTATGATATCTATATATTTTAAAATTGTAATTTAATATTAAATTTTAAAAACTTCTTTAAAGCATAAAAAATAAAAAATATTCACAAAGTTATTATTTTAACAATAATAAATTAATCTTCGAAGAAACTTAAGAATTTGAAAATTTTATCACACAAATATTGTTGTTAGTTACATTTATTCAATTTAATAATAAGTGAGCTATCAATAGTGATTTTTTTCCTCATTTTGTGTAAATTCCACCAAGAGCGTTTCGCGAATATCCAGGATTTGTTTGCCTTGTGTGAATATTGCTATTCAAACTTTTATCAACCCCCAAATGATTTATTACATGAAGATCTTTAGTTTTCAGAAGGTTCATACCATTCAAAGCAACTAAGCTTTTTTTTAAAATTTACGATTTTTGAGTGTAGTTTATATCCACTTTTTCAAGAATTCCACGTGCTTTCTACAATAATTAAAAATAGTACTTCATTGATTTAATGTTTTTTTGGCTTGAAAAATGATTGAGTGCTTCTAAAAGCAACAGCGTGATCTTTGACAGGCATTTTGGGACTGAGGAAGTAATTTTCGACAGAGATGTGATGGCAGTAGGTCTTATTTAAGGACAGGGAAGAGAGAGAGGTTTTCATTCTATTTGTAATTATAATGGAAGAATCTAAATATGGAAAATTTATAATATTAAACAAATTATGAAATGTAAAACATAGCAATAATATTGATGATCTGTAAAACAAAACATAACTTGAAAATATTAATAATATAATCTTATCAATCGTCCTATATTTTATTTTTTAATCTTCTTTAAGCTGGAATATTCAACACTGTTCTTATTTATAGATTAAACATACAATAATGTCAACATTCAAGGATAAAATAAAATCCAAAATAAAATCTAAGCATGAACAGCAATAAACCATGGAAGCTTTTGATTAGAATTCACTCAAAGTAACATTGCTTCCGATTAAAAATCAACTCACAGAAATAAAGATTCAATGCTCATGGAATAACACAAAAAACAACATGAAAATTCCTAAATTAAATTGCAAATGGTACAACCGTACTGAAAATAACATGCAATAAATAGTCGGAATTTAAGGTGAATCATATCAACCTTCAATAGTAGATTTAGGATCCATGTAAATATTCAGCTATGCAGTATTGAAGTCACTTGTGTACCATAATTACCAGGAATTACTTATGAAGGAATGCCTATCCTATTAAAAACAAATATTATTACTTTGGCACCTGAAACAGAAATGGCTGCCACTCAACTATTTTCTTATGGTAAAGCAAATTTTTTTATTGACATCAGAGAGAGCAAGATAAAGAATAAGGCTATTCCTCAAAATAGTTAAGGATTTATCAAAGTATAAAATAATATTTTTTATCTTTGTCATGTTAAATTCGGTCAATTATATGATTAAGTCCTTAAATAAATGGCAATCGATTAAAACTGTCCTCAATTTTTTATCAATAGAAAAATTTCGAGATAGATAACAATAAAATTTAATGAAGATTAGTATATCATTGTTTATTTTAAAACTCATGATATGAGGGATACCTTCTGCTTATTGAATAAATTAATCCTAGCAAAAATGATTCAATAAAAATAACAAAAAAAAGGAGCACCTGAGATAGAGAAATAATTATAAAGATAAAGAAAATATATTAATAATGAAGGTTAACCATTAGTTTAGGGGCAAATTCCTTTACAACAAGAAGCTAAGAAGTAAAAAACTGAAGTAAAAGAATATGTCTGTATTTAAAAATAAGAAACGAAAGAGCATTCTAAATAAGATACTAAACACTAAACATAAACCAATAAGCAATCTACTTCTGAGTTGCTTCAAATAATGAATTTGAAATTATAAATTAAAAGATTATAAACTCAAAATAGCAAACTAATAAAAGAGATATAAAATGAAAAATAAAATAATTATTCTCTTCAATCACGAATGTCATAAATGAAAGAAAGATTAGAAAATGCCAGCAAGAACTATTTTAGTCTTTAAAAGTAATTAACTTCTATTAAATAAATGATTTTAGTCAAATAGAAAAACATAGAAGAGCTGCAAAATATATAAACGGGAAGATATTAATAAATTTTATACTACAATAATGAGATAAAATTATTATCATAAGAAAAATATAAATTATAACAAACTGTTCAGGATGATGCAGCTAAATATAGTTAGACTAGCAAGGAATTGCAAAAATATCAACTTTTATATTCCAATTAAAATTCTCAGAGTTATATGGAACTTTTAAATTAATTGAATTCTGTCAAATAAATTAACAATGAGCTTAAGTTAAAATATGAATACAGTCAGGAAGAGAAATAAAAAATGGAGTAGAACTTGAAGAATAGCCGAAATATGATTTAGAACATAGAATCATAAAAAAAATATATTTAAAAAAAATATGAGTCTCTTTCAAATTAAATTGGCTCTCCGATGATGAAATCCAAAATATCAGAAAGATCAATGGAAAATAGTCTAAGTAATTCAGTGATTTTTGAAGAAATCCCAGACAAATTATAAAAAAAGGAGTCTTTTGGCATTACAATTTTTTAAGAAAACAATCATAGAGAAAAGTAGTTATTATAACTAAAAAAACAAATTAAAGACTTAATGGAAGAAAACAATTATATTCGTAGCCTGCTGGTAAAAGAAAAGAAAAGTACAAGCAAAGCGCATCTAAAACTTTAATTATTTGAAATTAAAAAGATAGTTAGTCGTCTATCTGAAGCAATGGTTGAAAAAGACTTATCAATGAGTAACTTAAAAGAAGTTAATAAATAATTAAATAAAAGGAATAATTACCTTGAAACTTAACTTGCCAAATTTATACAGGAAAAATGAAAGTGATATTTAATTTAACAGTCTCTATTTTTTCAATCAATTGATAGTTAATTCGTCAATACTTTATAGTCAATAGAATTATGAAAATCGAGAATACAGAATATTTGAATAATATCAATAGATTATACACTTGTAATTGGCACAGCAATTTATATTTCCTTCTTTGTTAAAAAATTATTAATTTTATTAAATTGAAAAATATTAAGTTTAGTTTAAAAGCTAATTGACAATTGAATTATTTATTTAGATCTAACCCATGTTATGAATAATATTCTATCTATTTCCTCCATATTTTATCTCCAATACGTTTTCTTCAACCAACTAGAGGAGAACACCGTCCATTAAATCTTAGTTTGTGTAAAGTTGGATTTTCTTTGCAGTTTACTCACTTAAAAAGCTTTAAAGACGATTATACAGCCATTTTGCTATCATGGTACAATTTACTAATTTTAATTTTTCCAATCTCATCGAGTAAACATCAGAAATAACTCCTATTATCGAGGCAAGTGATGTAATAGGAAGTGTTAGAAATTTTTCTTGAAGATCCAGTACATAATCATAGGTTTCAATATATCCAGGTACGAATTGATCTTTGACGACTTTATTGTTAACAACATTGAGAACTTGATAATAATTATTGACTGTATACTGATCTAAATCGATGACAGCTAAGTTCATAATCACTAAAGGTCTGCCTTATTTCCCTTTACCACAACTGTAGACGAATCCACTTTTAAATATTTATTAGGCTTCTTTGGTAAAATTTTGAATTTATGGATTATGAAACCATTAGAAATGAGTTGTTAATTTAGATAAACATGATTTCATATCGAAATCACTAGCGTACCAGTATCGAAGCAATGTTTGGTCCTCCTATATTCTTATATTACTTTTTTCTTTTAGAGATTTTTTCACTTCAGATATATAATTTTTCTCTTCTTCGCTGTACTCCATGTTGTAGTATATTCTTCGCTTTCGAAGGCCGTGTGACATGAAGAATATAGATTTTTCTTAAATATCGTAAATCTTACAATCGATTTCGGCTACAGAGGCTTGCTACTTTCGAGAAATTTCCTAAATCATTAGAAGAAGATAATAATATATAGACAGTTCGATATTTATTTTATTAAAAATGAAAGAATTATTGAATTTTACCCTTTTAAATTTTAAACTTTGGTGTTGATTTTCAGTTGGTTTGTTTTAATGAAGAATTTAACTTATTAATCAATATTTATGAAGTAAACAACAAATAATATGCATAAAGATACTGATACCGTAATATTTGAAAGATGTTTAATAAGTTATCCTTTTAATCTTGAAAATTAATTGTAAATTTTGTTATATAATTAAAGAAAGATGGAAGCGAAAGATCAATAAGAACATCAAATTATGGATTTAACCAAAACAGTCCCAATGAACGCTGTAGAGGAAAAAAAGTTAGCTTAATTTTTAAAGCGAATGCAAGTAGGCATCAAGGGAGATTTATAATTATAGTCAATGTTGGGAAACACAATTAATAAATGGTCAGCAGAGTTATCTAACGAATCGTAGTCTAAAAATATCAATTGAATTAATGATTGTTCATAAACAAATAAAAGCTTTCTATCTTCTTAACAATTAATTGCACATACTTAACAACAAATTAAATTACTTTTGAGATAAAGTAATAACACTTAAATTGCATTAGATTGGAAAAATGTGAGTTAAATTTGCTAATGAGCATTTTTTGTATTATCTCTTCAAAAGAACTATCCAAACTGAGTCGTATATTTTATGTTGATATTAAACACAAAAAATATGATATTGTAATTTCATATTGCTTTTCTTCTTTGTCAATCCTTTAAAAAATAGTAAAAATAACAATTTAATTCTTATTTACTTCAAAATCTGTTAATAATTGTAAGATAAAAAAATAATTTTGTGCGAATCATTTTCCCAATTTTTCCATTTTTTAAGGAAAGGAAAAAAGCTTATTCTGATGATTTTCGATAAAATTAATTAAATTATTATAGTTTAGCTTTATATAAAACGATTTTTGAAACTATGGTAGTTTTTAAAAAATAGGAGGATTTAATTACAAACTGAAAATTCATTAGATAAAAGTTTTTCAAAAAACAAGGACCTTTTCTATGAGCATGCAGCGAGCAAAAGTTAATTTATATTGTAAATTAACTAATTTTTAGGTTGATTCTATTGATCTATTGAGATTTATAAAGTTAAGCTATCTTTTTTTAAAAATCGAAAATTGAAGGATAAGATTAAGATTTTTAAGTTTTATTTTATGAGGTGACATAAAATACTGACCAATTTTGAAAACCCTTCATATTTTACGTATTGAAATTCAAGAACCTCTTCTTTTTTATAGAATTTTATAAACAATTTAGCCTAATTCGTAACAATGAATTTGTTGAACTTGATTCAGCAATCTTGACATACTTTTCTACTTTTTACTAGCGTATTCTTTGAAAATATTTAAAGATGATATAGAAAATTAAGTTTAAAGTTTCGCGGCAAATTAATGGCAAGTTAATAGAATTGTTTCCAATAATTTCTAAATGATAAAGAGGAAAAATCATGGTTTTCATTATAATGTAATTTAGTCAAGGGCTTCTTTGGCTTTCTTCACAAGTTTTTTTAAATATAAGGACTTTTGCCAATGGTGGGACTGACCTGTAGAGGGATCAATGAACTTTGTCTTTTGCAGTTTTTATTGCAAATTATAATTTGAGAGTGACTGCATGTTAAGAGCTTGAGATTAATCGTTCATCAAATACTAAGTAAAAAATATAAATTTAGAATTAAATTTTATTTCATTAGCGGGAGATAAAGTAAATATAATGAATGAGTCTGAACTTTTTTCGGTGCTGCTAATTTGGATGAAGGGAGATGATTTGATAAGGAATATATTTTTGCGATACTAACAATAAAGTAACGCTTATTTTTTAAATTAGTTCTATGCTAATGATAAAAGCTTAATTTTCAATTGAAAGGTATCTTTATAAAGAATATTGAGAGCAAACTCCTTCAAGTTTACAACTTAGAGAGTATTCAACTAATGTTTAATTACCATCATAAATTAATAATCAGAATTTTCATTATTTATATTCACAAATAAGAGGTAATCATCAGAGGGGATATATTCCATGGGTTCCGAGCAGAAAATCGATCCTCTATACATCATATTTTAATATTTTATCTACGTTGGTTAAGTTAGACACTGGTTTACCGGCTTTATAGATTATAAAACAGGGGCAACGTTCATCTGGAAAATTTTAGATGCATTTTGATGCAATAATCTTTATAAATTTCACATGCCCAAATTTTTTAGCAATCATAGGCAGGTGATCATTGATTAACAGACAAAATTAGTTACTTGTTGAATAGAGATGCAAAACCACAAAAGATTCAGGGTCTGCTTACGTGACCTCGCGAATGTATTAATCTCTTGAGATTTAGTAGACTTGTCCATATTTTTATTTAGTAGCTTTGATCTTAATCTCTTGCATCCTATTGGCCATGTACTGACGAGTGAATTAATCATCGAAATCTAACTCATATCAAAGTTACCCAGATCATCTTCTAGTTAATTAATCTTTTCAACTTACATGCGATCTAGTTTGTTTTAGAGTTTATTAGCTTCGTCATGTTTTTCTTTCATTTAGGCTTGCTCTTCAAAGAGAGTAGTTTTCTTTTCGTTCCCAAGATAATTGCCAGCCTTCACTTGCAAATCAAACCATTAAGTGGATACTCCGTTTGCCATGTAAAAATTATATGTAGGCTATCAACAAAATTGAGCTTATAATTCTGATTGAAATAAAAATAAAATAAAATTGAAAGAAAAGATTAGATATTGAAGAAATAGAATTAATTTCAAAGCTTTATAAAAGGATTGATTAAAGTTATTCTAAGGTTTGGCTCAATAAATCTGATAAAATCTAAGGAAAACTGCAAAAAATATCAATACTTTTTTCCTACTTTACTTCTGATTGTTTACAGAAAACTGACTGATGATTAGGGTTCTGTTTTTAGTCTTTCCCCTTTTTTATTCTCATTTTTCGCATTTATTTTTTTATTTATTTTTAAATGATTTTTCTCTTTTGTTTATTAGTCTTTCTCTTTTCTTTTGTAAGTGCTGTCGTTAGTTTTTAATTTTTCCTTTCCTTTTTTTGAACTTTCAATTCCCTTCCCTCCACTTTCATAATATCTGATTGAACTATCATTTAGCTTTATTTTTATTTTTTAATATTTACTTACGCTCTTCTTTTTGAAGTTTTTGAAATTACCACTTTCTTGCCCACTACTTTTCTTCATTTTAAAATATGAACCATTGGAGCTATCCTCATCTTCGCTACTACTAATCAAATCACTGATTGAATTGATAACTTTTGGGAAGGTATAAATCTTATTGGCTATGGAAAGTTTAAATCTCTCTTCAATTTATCTCTTGAATTAATTAATCTCATCCTCATTTTATTGTTATAGACGACTCGACCTTTCCGATGCTTCACAATTTAATCGATGTCTACTATTCATCAGCTCTATTTAATCTTCCGAGTAGTCGTCGAGGCAAGATATTGGTTTTTACTTGCCTTCCAATTTAAATTACATCTATAATAAACGAACTCAAGTTACATCTTGCAAAATTTCAATTAAAAACATAATTTACATTTAAAAATTCACTTATTATTTATAAAAACTTAAAAGGCACTCGTATTAATTATAAAGGTTTTGCGGATGATTTTTTTAATAAGAAATTCTTCACTATATCACCATTGCAATAAAAGACATTTGCATCCTTTAATTTTGATTTATATCAATTAAATACCGACTACTTTCATTCCAACAATAATCTCATTTTTACTAAATATCTTTAAAAGCTTATGATTATCTTATTGAATCCAATAATTACCTCTTACTTAATATATTAATGCAAAATTGCGTATTCTATACCAACAAAGATCTCATCGCTGAAATAAAGGGAGAATAGATCATTGAACGATACCCCAATGTCGATGTTTTTGTCGAGTAAGCATTTATCTAGTTAGTGATTTAAAAGTAGTTGGCATGACATTAGAAGTTACCACTCATCGACTTGTTCTCAAGTCAAACTCTACTCACTCTTTTCTTATAAAGGGAGAAATTATTAATCAAGTTTCCATCTCTGTAAAGCTATAATTATTTAAGGAATCAGGATTTTTTAGCAAAGATTATTTTGTCAAAATATCTACTCAACATGGAAAAATAAAACTTTCTCTGGGAAGTTATAATGAGGCAAAGATCACCATCGAAAGCATGGCCCAAAAAAAAGCTTGGCTAATCCCCTACCAATAAAAAAAGAAATAAAATGCTATCTATTCTGGAATGTTTGATAAAATCAATAAATAAAAGTAAAAAATCTCAGTTCAAGGTTCACAAGTGAATCAATCCTTTTAAAGCTTCGATAAACTGTTTGGAAATTTGAGATAAATTAAAACCATTATGAATGATATGAAATCTTATTCAGGTCAAAATGATGGTGATAATCCTTAAGTAAATAAGATCTTGAAAGAAATGGGATTTGTTTCAGTCATTTCGAAAGACTAAGCTGGTAAGAATTTTTACAGACAACTTGCATAAGACCTTTTTCAAATTTGCCAAAATTATTTGTTTAAAAACTTTGGAGGAATGGTTGCTTTGTTAGATTTGTTCTATTTCTACAATAAAAAAAGGCAAATGAATCTCCTTTCCCCTGAATAGGTTCTCAAAGCATGTGAAATGTTTCCAGGATTAGGTCTCAAAGCTAAAATTGTCAGGTATCCAAACAATATCATTCTCATCGAATCTACAACCTTTGATTCCTCTGCTGACTTTGAATAAAATTTTGCCAAATATTTTACCTCTTTTAAAGATGGATATAGCTCGTAATAAATAGCCCGAAAAAAAGGACTACCAGTGGCTATTGTCGACATAAAGCTGAGAAATGCTTGCAAAGTGGGAAAATTGGCTATTTCGGATCGTATCTAAGGAATAAAGTATTACAAAAATTTGTTACTATCAATTTGAAGAAAATATTTATGATATTATCTTAATTATGCATAAGAGGCTGATTATTACATTTAAATATTAATGCAATAAAATCCAGCGAGTAATAATAGATTGTAAAATTAGCATGATTTGAATCAACAGGGTTCAAATATCAGTCCTGAAAGAAGAAGAGTAAGAGAATCTTAAGCAAATACAAACATATTTCGGGTTGGAGCGTCCGAAGAAATTGTTTTATTTATATAGGACAATAAAATTTTGTTTTTGTCAGGAAAGACTGATGTTATAGATCCAATGGATGAAAATTACTTTACTCTACTTAGGAATTCATTTTCTCCCAACCTTCATCCACTATCTATGACGACCTTTTTGGTATTAGCAAACACTGCTTGCTATATTATTTCACTCTGTTTTGGGTTTGATTAGACTGCTAGTCTTCTTTAAGTTAAGGCTGATACTCTCATGATGATGGGGATGAATGATTCTCATTATGTTTATAAAGGTGAGGTATACCGTCTTTTCGCTAGTCTCTTTTTGCATATCAACTTACTTCATTTACTATCCAATTTAATCATAATGGTTCTATTGGTTTCTAGAATTTAATATACACTTGGAATAATTCGGACTCTTTCTATCTACCTTGTTTCAGGAATGGGTGGAGGCATTTTAAGCAATATTTTATATCCACTCTTTAGACTGAAGGCTGGTTCATCAAATAGTTTATATGGCATGATTGGCTTGGTTTTCGGATATATTATCATAAATTGGTCAGGTATGGCAATAATTGGATGTATTTTCAAGTTTAAGCTTATTCTGTTATTCTTTTTGATATCTGGGTATCTTTTACTATTCACTGATGTGGCTCCAGAAATTGATTACTATGGCCACTTAGGAGGATTTGCTGGAGGACTATTTCTTTCAGGGATAAATCCGACCTTGCAGAAAACAAAAAGATAACAAACTCTTAGGATTATATTTATAATTCTATTTGCTGCCATTATGGCAGCTTGCTTTATATTTTATTATCTTATTCCCAGCTCAAGCTATTAATGAGTGATACCAAATAATTTTCTCTGATTATGTATGATAAATATGTGATATTGAAAATATTCCAAGGCAATTAACTTAATTAATATGGGAATTTTTATCTTGATTTCGGGCAATTAATCGAAAGTAATTGGGCATCAGTCCAATTAATAAATTATTTAAATCTAAACAAAGAAATTAAATAAGATACATTCATATATAAAATATTCTTTCTTTTATTAAAGTATCTTTTTCTTTTGCAGAATACTAAGATTGAATACTTTCTGAAAATAATTATTTCCTGTATATTTTCTGAATATTAAAGATATAAATAAAATTTAAGCTATTCGCATATTCTATTCTGTAATGACATTAAAATATCATTGCAAGATACTAATTTATCAAAATCAAATTTATTAGGTGGAATCTCATCATATAAATCTTAAATTTATATACCAAAAATACTTTAATCATATGAATATTTTTATTTGATTGATGATAGTACTTCATCAAATTTTTTTTACTATCATAGCGAATAGGATAGAGAGCATATGTGAAGCAAAAATTAAACCTTTTAAATTAAAAAATGGTATAATTGATTGATCTAGAGACATGTCTATCAATTAATTAGTTTACTAACAAAGCATTATCTTTGATATTATTTTTTATGAAAAAGTTCATATGAATTAGTAATCATGCCATTCAATCTTAACCTTAAAAAAGAATTGAGAACATTAATATTTTGAAATGATTTATGTGGAATAATCCAAATAAATTTTTATTAATCATTGATTTAAAATGAGAAAATTGCACATAGCAATAGTTGCTTTACTGCTTTTCTTCAACTTAGCCAGCTCTCTTCATTTTTAGAGAGTTTCCCAGAAGCATTTTACTGCAGATCCTGAACTTTAAGCACTTCGCTCTCAACAGGCAGACTTTGAAAAACAAGTCAATGGACTAATCACTAATATCAGTGATATCCAAAAGAAGGTAAATAATACAAACAGTACTGATGATAAAGTCATCATTCTTTAAAATGCCATCACCTCAGAAAGGCAAAAGATTTTTGATTTATAAAATCAAATCATTCCTCCATTCAATCTTTCCAAGAATGCATGCGAGGAACTCACGAACGAACAAAAAATATCTCTTCTTAATCAAGTAAGCAAGGCTAAAAAACAAATAGCTGTTCTGAAAAATATGTCTGCAAGCCTGCCTCCTTGTTAATAGATCACTTTAATCAATAGTGATATCCAAAAATAAAGTGTGATCATCGAAAGTATTTAAAAAATCATCTACTCAAAATGCGAATCCTCTATCATCTTAAGTCCAACTATCTTTCAAAGTAACATTTATGCCTCGAACTGGATTTTGGGAAACTAGACTATCGATGATTTAATTGAGGAATACTATCAGAGAAGTATGCAATATCCTAACGTTACCAATTGTCCAGAAGGGTTTCCCTTTTTTGATGGTAGCAGTTGTATCAATTGCACTGGCACCAATCCAGTCTTTAACATGCAAAGCAAAAAATGTGATAGCTGTCCTTTTGATACCACTATTAACACTGATCTGAGAACATGCCAACAAATTCCTCATTATATCGACTACAGTCTCGTTGAAAACTATATGCTGGATAATACAACAGCCTTACCGACTCCAGATCCAAGTTTAACCCCTTGCAATTCACAAAAACCATATTTTAATGGAACTTGTGTCACTTGCAAACTTCCATACTATTGGAGTGCTAATGACAACATATGCAAATCATGCTCTGCTGGTAATGTTTTTGATATAAATCAAAAGTAATGCACTCCACCATCAGGAGAGTCCCTCTCAATTTTGTAAGGCACCAACTGGGTCGCAAATGATAGTAATATTACTCGAGTCCTCTAAAATAGAGCTAAATTGATCAACAATACTAATGCTTCATTATGCACTGAAGACTCTCCTTTTTATGATGGAGTACAGTGCATTTCTTGCCCGAATTAATTTAACATTGATTTAAAGAAATGTACAACTGCTCCTGCTGGATCAGTCTATGATGACAATGTTCATGGCTATGTGGTGCCATAAACATTGAAGGAAACCAATCCTCAAGCCAAAAATATAATATCCGCTACTTCTACACTTCCTGATACTGCAGCTACAAACTGTAATACCACAAATCCATATTATGATGGAATTGCTTGCATTAACTGCCAAGCCCCTTTCATTCTTTTTGATAACAGTCAAAAAAAATGTGTAGTATGCAATCCTTAACAAATCTATAACAATAAAACTCTGCAGTGTGTAAACAGATAGCCTCTTTATATTTCTACCAATTTTAACAATCTTTTGGCAACGAAAAATACAAAAATAGATGACTACAAGAAAGAATTGCTTAATAAAGTGCAAAATAATGGAGATAAGTTTGTTAAAAAATGTCCTGATCCAGCTCAATATAGCAATTTTACAACTTGCTTTAAATGCAATACCGGGGAATTGTTCAATATCGAATCCAAAAAATGCGAAACCTGCAATGGAACAATAGATCTTACGACTAGTCTATGTAATCCTAAGAATACCTTTTTGACCAGCATTGCTTCAGCCCCTAATCTCCTACTTCCAGTTAATAAGACGATTGCTGACTATACAAAAGTTCAAGCATCAGCCACAGGCCCAGTTGAAAATTGTCCTGCTACTACTCCATACTCTGTTAATGGTCAAAGTTGCATTGCCTGCACAGCCATAAACCCATTCTTTGACATCTAAGCTCAAAAATGTACAAACTGCCCTAGTTTAACTGTTTATAATAACAAGACCAGGATATGTGAACAAAGCCAAAATGTTACTAATACAACAGCTTTGAAAAATTATATCTAAATTGATAACTATACTCTTGCTAACATAAAGAAACAAAATGATTTGATTGCTCAAACAAAGCCTATAATTCTTTGCAATGCTGATCAGCCTATCTTTGATGGTACAAAATGTATTTCTTGCCCTAACTCAACTTATATTAATCTTAAAACTCTTCAATGCATTGGGGCTCAACTAGTTACAAACGTAGATCAACTTAAAATCAGTGGGAACTACTTTGAAACTGGCAACTATACAATTCAAAATATCGCTCAAAACATAAAAAATATGGCTCCTAATCCTACAGTGGCTTGTGATGTGTCAAAGCCTGCCTTTAATGGTGTTTCGTGTTATTCCTGCCCTGATGATAAGTTTTATAACTTACAAACAAACCAATGTGTGAGTGCTATCCTTGTAAGCAATGTTGCCATTCTTAAAAATCTAACTAACGTAAAATAATCCAGCAATTATACCTTAAAAAATATTGAATTAAATATTAATGCTTCTTCTCTACCCATTCAAATGTGTGATTCATCTAAGCCATTTTATGATGGGAAAAAATGCATCTTTTGTGATAGTTACTCAATTTATGATCTCCAAAATTCGGTATGCATCCTTCCTCAGCTGTATACCAATGTCACTGCAGTTCAAACTTCTAAATATTTTTAAACTGATAACTACACTCTCGCCAATATTAAAGCCGCAAATGCAAAAATTCCCATACCTAATAAGCCTTGTTCAGCAGATCAACCTCTTTTTAATGGTGTTTCATGTATGTCATGTCCGATCGGTACTTACTATAATCTGAAAGCTTCAAATTGTTTTACTCCTACTTTAGTCTCAAATATTGATGCACTTTCTAAATCTCAAAGTTATGTTGAAGAAGGTAATAGTACGCTTGCCAATTTATCCTTAGCAATTAACAAAACGATTCTTCCAACAAATGTCTGCAATGCTACCACTCCTCTATTTGATGGTACAAAATGTATTTCCTGCTCTCAATCCCTTTACAATCTACAAACTTTATCATGTTTCAATTGTGCAATTGATCAATATTACAACGCAACTCAATTAAAATGCCTTTCTAAACCACACTACTACCCGAATTTAACCAACTATAACTGGACAGTGGATAATACAAGTGGAATTGATAGAGTAATTAGTTTCACTGAGGCACGAGCAAGCCTTGATTCTCCTGTTCCTTGCCCAGCCGGTTCTGAGTTTTTCAACAACAAAACATTGAACTGTCAATCATGCCCTCCTAACACATTCTTCAATTATGATCAATGGAGCTGCATCAGTTGTTCAACCGGCCAGCAACTCGACATTAACACGCATAAATGTAATGCAATGACTGTTGGTATAAGTCAAACCAATTTGAATAGTGCTAATCTTCTATATGGAGGCCTTCCTATAAATCAATACAATGACTATTACGGAAGTAATGTTACAACATATCCCAAAATTAAAGATTGTCCCTCGGATATTCCATACTTCGATGGATTTTAATGCATCCAATGTCGTCCCCAGGCCCCATATTTCAATCTTCTCTACAAGATGTGTATGAGCTGCCAAAGTCCTTCAGTATACGACTCAGTTGCAAAAGACTGCCGTGCAAACGGACAAGTGCAAACCTCTTCTCCGAATCCAGCCAAAATGTTTTCTTCAATCTTTTGATCGTCATCCAAGGTTATATCTAAATAATTAAAACTATTAAAGCAACCAATGAGAATATATCAAGCGGCAAATGTTTTTTTGGTGATGATGTTGTAAAACTACTCCTCAGAAACTAGACCATCATTATCTGTGTCTGCTCTTTCGATCATTTCTTGAAGTTATGATTCGTCAATAGTTTATCCTAACTCTTTTGCCACTCTGCGAAGATTTTTGATCGAAATAAATCCAGTCTTCTCATCGTCAAAGAGGTTAAATATTTTTCTAATGTTTTCTCTAGTATCTTTGTCGGAAACTCGAGCAGTCATCAGCTATAAGAATTATTCAAAGTCAATTTGTCCTGTTCCATCGGCATCCAAATCAGCTATCATTTGATAAATGGTTTGATTTTTCGACTAAAAACCAAGTGAAGTCATGGCAGCTTTCAGTTCTACACTTAGATATGATCATACCTTTAGGATCAATAGAACCTCCTCCATCAGTATCAAATAGATCAAATGCTTCCTTGATCTCAAGCACTTCCTCTTCTGTTAGTCCAGGCCTTTCAAAGGCTTTTGCATTAAATTGCTTCGATTTGGCTGCAGTTCCCTTTTTCATTCAAAATATTATTTAAATTAAACCGTTATACTCTATTTGAAGATCAATAATATTTAGACCATTAAATAATGATGAAAGAAATGATACTCAAATATAATTAAGATTAAGCATATTTAATAGAATTAAAAATCAATCATACAATTCCATTAAAAAATCGAAATTTTAATCGTTATCTTCCTTGCGCTACTCTATAGTTCCATCTAGTTTTTATTCAACTTTTGTATTCTTTTTGTTTTGTGCCTTATTTCCTGGTTTTGGGATTGGCTAGGTTTCTGTTCTCAACATTTTCCTAGCAACATCAAACTTATTTCCAATTTTAAGAGAGTCATCATTCATTATGGCCCTCGATATTAAGCATCCTTTATTGATGTTGTCATTAATTTTTTCTTAAATTTCTTCATCTACCTATTCTTTAAACACCATAAATTTTCCATCGTAGACATCTTTGTTTTTATGTCTCTTTTTTTATGATTCAGTATTGAGAAGGCATTAAGCGATTAGATGCAACTCTAATAGTTCAAGCTATCCCTAACTTAATAAATGTTTACTTTCCACGAACAATCATCGTGAATGCAAAATACCTCCATCTCATTGATCATGTTGTTTGCAAGTAAATCTTTTCCGACGTTTGCAACTGCGATGGGAGCTCGACAAATTGGGCAACTTGGTTTAGATTTTGTACAACTATTGATGCAATCAAAACAGAATGTATGCCTAAATAATTAGTGAATGACCCACAGAAGAGTCTTGTCGGCAAATAGAAAACCTAAAAGCAAATTGAACATTTTAAGCCCTGCGATATGGAACTGGGCTTTGTAAATTTTCTCTGCGTTTTGGCAATCTGATTTTCAATAATTTCTGTTTTCATTAAATTATAATTGATCAAATTAGTCAATTTTAATTTGTAAATATAGTTCATAACTATTTTATTCATAAATTAATCAAGGACAATGCAAAATCAAAACATTATGACAGGTAATGAAGGGCTTTCTTAAGATTTAAGGGAAGTCGATGGAGATAAAGAAGGAGGCTCTAAGTTTTTTTATTTCTGATTTTCACTAACCTATGAGTTTTTAATTTTATCAATTTATGATTATGCGTTATCTTGTTGGCGAGTTTAATTCAAAGATTTAATTGATTCTTTTTAAATTTTCGTTTTCAGATGTTATTCAATTTAATGTTCTATTTGCTCCATCATAGCATCTGGATTAATAAACTATTCACCCTCCACACTTCTTGTGCTATCAATCTTTTTTCTTGACGTGGATAATTTTAAATTTTATAGATTAAGTTCAATATTTTCTTCCTTTTTTTATAAACTATTCTTGTCTTCATTAATTTCTTGATTTTATGCATTCTCTTCTTTTTGCTGAAATTTATCAAAAAAGCATTGAACCTCATTCATATTATCATTTGCATATATTTTTTGGATGGCCTTTTTAAATATTTAATAAATTTTGCTGTTGATTTAATTTTTGGGCTGAATTTATTTTAATAAATCCTCGAAAATATCTTTATTTACTTTTTATAAATATTCCAAACTTTTGTATAGTAGACTTTCATAATTGGTATTTAACTTATTTAATAGTTTTGAAGGGTGGTATTCTTTTAGCAGTAATTTTAGAATCCAATATTTACAGTAATTAATAATATTGTTATAAAGTTTATTTTATTTTTTGCCTAAATTGTCTAGTCTTTTAGTAATTGAGCTTTACTTCATTCCTAATAACTAAAAAAATAAATCTTCAGCTATTTTTTCACATCCTGAGGTATGATACAACAAATTAAAAGTTAGATACATACAGCCCACAAATTATTCGTATAACTTCGATTATTAGTTATGAATGTATTCAATCAAAAACTAAATGCTTAAAATTCGATGACTTTCCGATGTCTTAATAATTTCGAAGATGTTATAACTCAAAGATTTAAAGTTTGTTCTCCTATTAACATCATTTTAAGGAACTTCAATCTCTTCATCAAATTATGTGAAAGATAAAAAGTTACTAAACATATTCATAATAGATTTTTTTGATTATCTTTTTGATATTTATTTAAGACACTGTTTAATTCTCTGAATTTCTGCAGATTATTTCAAACACATATTATCTTGAAGTTCAATACGTATACTCCAAGTATTAACTAAAAATTAGCATATTAGATTGGTTGGTATGAGATGAGAAAAGGTTAAAATAATATTAGCGCCAAGCCAATAAAAAGAGAGTATTTGATTGTTGGCTTTATTATTTTTGAAATTGGCAATTTATTGAATCTTTTGAAGAATATGCAAGGGAATATGTGATTTCTTATCAACTATCCTTCGAATTATTTCAATAATTTAGCACTAGAATATCTTGTCATCGTAAGTAAACCTTTAAACAAGAAGCTAAAGTTTGGCAGTTTATTTTTAATCAATGATAAATGTCAAGATATCCATAATGAAGAACTGCAAGCAATTATCATCTAAAGCTTACATTTCATTATCATAATATGACAACGGTAACGATTCATAATCTGTACAAAGAATAAGCCAATTAGATAAACTTATTCCCAACATATCGCCTCGATCTCTAAAAGTGTTAATCTTATTCATTTTTATATTCTTATAGGTCTTTTTAATGATCTATTCAGGAAGATCTTCTCCTTCATTTATTTTTTTGCACATTTTGATAAAGTTTTCTTCAGACATCTTTTCTTCATTTTTTGGATTATGTAAATCTGTATTTAAAATAAGAATAGCATTGGCAAAGGTATAGGTGGCATCACTGGATTTTAAAATTATGTTTTCACTCTCCTGATGACGATAGTATAATTGAGTAATGGTATCCATAACTCTTCCAATTTGCTGTGATTCTCCAGTTAAAAAAAAATTGCTAGTAAAAAGTCTCATAAATTATTCCAAGTTATATTCTTTACATTGTTTTAGTACAATCTCAACATAATAGGAAAAAAGTTTAGCAGAAGTTGAATTGTCTGTTGAAAAGATATCAATCATTGAACGATTTTCTATGTGAGTGCTTTTTTTAATTAATTTAACATATTTTTGCATTGTATATTCTCGAATAATTTGATTTTATATGGCTTAAATTCTTTTAAATACATGCTTGGGCTTTTGGTTTAAGTCTAAAATTAATGTCAAGTATTATTTTTTCTTTAGTTAGTAGAATGTCCATTTTTCTTTATCTTTTTTAATTCCTTTTATTTCTTATAAGTAAATTTTAATTTGGCATTGAATTCTGTTTATATAAATTTTAGTTAACTCAAATTCGTATTTTTTTTAATGTGTTCTATTTTAAGTATACTAATAAAGTAAGTTGAGTGATTATTGACAGATGGATATTTCCATGAAATTCCAATCATAATTTTTCATAAAATACTCCAAATATTTTTTTGTGAAGATGTTTGAAAGTTGACTTAAAAGGATTTATAATTAAATAAAATTTCCCCCATTTTTCAAGATAGTATCAATGTTGTTAAAGACTATGTGTTTGTAAGTTATTAAAGGGACTATTGAAGGCATTTTTATTAACTTGTCTAATAAAATTTAATAAATGGCTATTATATAGATAAAGAGCTGTCTATTGGCTGTAATTTTATAGCTATACTAAAATATAAACATTGTTACTTTCATGAGCAAATAAGCGGTCTGATATAAAATATTTTAATGGTAAATCCAAAGATTTTTTAATAATTTCTTCAATATTTTTAGGCGTTGTGATACATACTAATGAGTTTCTTCTAAAACTAAAAGTTAATTGAAGATATCATCAAAAATAAATTAGATGATTGTAATATTTTTCATTTGGCTTGCTTTCTAAATGCATTATTCTACAGATTTTAAAAAGCATTGTTTTTGGTGTTCTCGAATCGACGTCGAGTAAAAATCCTTAGTATCCTTCAATTTATAATACAAAACACTAAATCCCTCTAAATTTTCTATGGTATTAGGATGTGGAAGAAGTGATGAAATTAACTGGATAAAAATATATTTACTTCATTTTGTTTAGGAAATATTGTATGATATTGTTTCTGACTATTTATCAAGTTAGTTGATTGTGTAAGAATACAAAATGTAGGCCCCGAATGTTCCTTCAATTATTAATGATACTCAATTGACCCTAAATTAATGGCATTATACATTTGACGAATTCTTGCAGTAAAGTTAACATCAGAAGGTTGTGATAATCTGATTTTAGCTAAACTGAAGTAATTTTGTTAATCACTACTTATTTTAATTATCGTTCACTCAGGATTTTAGAAAAAGTAAGGTCGTACTCCTACAGTTGCAAAGAGGAAGCTCCTTTTTATCGATTGTACTCGTTATATCTGATGGCAAATGAACGGATGATGCTCCAAAATTCTCTTTAAAAATCGTTCATTTTAATCAATTATTATAACGAGGCGTGGCAAAATATAATGTTTAACAAACTCCATAATCCTCTATATTTGAATTGAAGAGCGTAATTTTATAATTTACATTTTATGAAGGAGAACTCTGATAAACAAGACTCACATCTAAATTAATGCTTTCAAACTCCAGATAAAGTTAATTCTCATTATATTAAAGAACTTGATCTTGGAGAAAAGAAAACTACTCCCCATGCTCGTAGTTTTGAAGGAAGGTCACTTATGAAGAAAAGTAGCAAAAGAATTTGGTCAATTGAGGAAGATGACCTTTTAAAAGAACTTGTTAGAGAGGGCGGAGCAAAAGATTGGTCGACGATTGCTAGCAATTTTGAAAACCGAGGCGGAAAACAATGCCGAGAAAGATGGCATAATCATTTGAGAGATGGAGTGAGAAAGGATGACTGGACAATTGATTAGGAATGGATTCTTGCATTAGGAGTCAAAGCGTACGGGAACAAATGGTCTATGATTTCTAACTTTTTACCCGGAAGAACTGATAATACTATAAAAAATCGATGGAACTGTAAGATGAAACCAAAAAAAGCAAAATTTTAAATTAGGATAGACTAAATTATTAAATCTGAGCCAAATTGTAAATTAACCTAAATTGAATAGGCTCTTATTGAAATAATAAAAGGAAATTTAAGTGAAACTAACTGGGCATTTGAGGATTAGCAAAAACGTAAAATGAAGGAAAACTGCAAAACCGTCTTGATTGATTTCTTTAGGGTGATGAGATCGTTTGATAACACTACAGGGGAAGGAGAACTAAGTTATATGATTGATGAAAGTGATTGAGTCTATCGAGTTATTTGCAAAAATAAAGAATATTAGTTTCAATAATCATTATTATTTTAAGAAATTATGAATTTTTTGAATTCATAATCATACCATCAAGTATTACATTTTAAATTCAAATAGCGGGGGTTGGGGTTGGGGTTGGGGTT
>Ga0302186_10000168_pt1 | contig 60120 bp, 43 predicted proteins | sample II_Bog_E1_2_FD_198782 | JGI IMG/M metagenome (GOLD analysis project Ga0302186, IMG submission 198782) | Peat permafrost microbial communities from Stordalen Mire near Abisko, Sweden - II_Bog_E1_1 | ecosystem: Environmental > Terrestrial > Soil > Wetlands > Peat | place: Sweden: Abisko...
ATAATAAGTATATGAAATGACAATTATTTTTATCCCTTTTATTCCATAACAATTAATTCAACATCTGCATCCCAGCATTTAAAGCATCAAATATAATGTATTTGGTATAATCAATAGATCGACTTTGTAACCGTTAATCATCAAATCTCTTTTTGTGTAAATGTTTGCCCAGATTCATGGTGATGTACTTGCCAAGCAGTCCTTGTAAACCAAGCCAACAATTGCCCTCTGAGGTTGTTCGGTTTCATAATATTAGGTTTATATCGTTTTGGAAAATTGATTTAATAAAGAGAAGTGTAATGCTACCCGATAGTTTCCCTGTCTTTAACATCGATCTTGACTGTGATTTTTAGTCCAGTGATAACATCTTTCCACCCTACCCTACAAATAAAACCAACTCTGGTCACTCATCTACTCTTATTGAGGAATCAAATCACCTAACTGTCTTCTCTGCCTTGGGTCGTCGTAATGATAACCTTGATCGCGTATGTCCATCTCTAATACAGTGCGTGACCTTGGTTAACGATAGATTCACTTTACTTTGTGTACTAGATGGACACTGTGATCCTCAGGTTGTGAACTACTTATAAGCTAATCTCGTCCCCAAATTAGCCATTCACTAATAGTTGCTGACTAAACCTGAGTGTGCTCTGCTGTAAAGTACTCCTCTTTGTATTTAGTCTTCGAGGAAATGGAAAGATAAGTTATAAAAAAATTTGAGAAAGGTAGCACAGCTTTAGTCGTCTTAGTTAAATAGGGATAGTTATTTGTCGCCAATTTAGGTGATAGTATACTGCTTGGGGTGGATAACTCTAGCAAGCTGCAATAGTTTACTGTGTTGCATAATCTGTCCAATCAAACTGAACTACTTTAAGTAATTAGCAAGGGAGGGATAGTGCTAAAGAAGGGAGACCAATACAGGATAAATGGTTAAATCAATCTTTCGCGATGTTTTGGCGATAATCATCTCAAATACTGTATGAGCAGTACTCCTGATATTTATCGACTGAAGGTAAACCAGTGCAGTCGATGGGTGCTGGCCACTGACGGCTTTTACAACGCTAAAAACTTATAAAAACGCGTAAAGTGGCAAAATCTCAATTAGCTACGTGACTCAAAGACTCTCTATCAGGACAACGCTTCTGCTATATTCTTAGACCCATGACTCATGTTATTTACATACATTTTTATTTCATCAAGCTTGCTCGTGCAGTTATAAGATCTTACTTTTAAGCTCATCCGTTGTTTTCATCTTACTAACTTCGATAACTATTGGCTATTCGCTCTATTTTTTAATTAGTAAAATTCGGGCTATGAGGGGACCAGTCTCAGTCACGTCACGAACAATGCGAAGGGCTGGATTGTGATATCGCATGTCTGCTATATACTTACGATAGAAGTTGTACATAGGACCAAATTCCTTTGCGTTACGGGCAGACTCGAATCGAATTTCCTGAAATTTAGGCAAGACTATATCATGCTTGAGAGTTGTAGGTATCTTTTCTGGTGGTATAATTCTTAATTGCGCAAGTCGTTCTGCGAGAGAGATTACAACCTTACTCATATTTTGTACAAATTAAATGGTGTTATAATTACAGATGGGTAATTCATTTCTTGAATATAAATCACAACAAGTACAAATGATCACTCTACAATGCGGTCGATAACTTTTTCTAATTTATCGATCTCCTTTAGTTCTGTGCGTAGTAGTGCCCTTCTTTGCTTTTCCACTGCTTCCTTCTTGCGTAATATTGTTTGCAGTCGTTTGTTTTACGCAATAAGTTAGTTTTTCATGATCACCAAATCTTAAATAGTCTGTAGATGCTGATTTGTGGCCGCTTGCATATTTTGCCTTTCGATCGAGAAGTCTGTCTCTAACCGGCGAGTAATTGATTCAGCAGATTCTCTTAATTTCTTAACTTGAGATTTGAGATCTTCGAGTTCATCGCTGCAATCTTTTTTATCCTTTTCAGCTTTACGAGAGTTTTCCTTATATTCAGCGCATTCTTTTTCCCTGTTTTTCACTTCCTTCTTTAAAGCCGATAATTTAATTCTGAATTTTTCGGCTTGGTTTTTCAGTTATAGCTCACGATTGCCGAGAATGCTACTCAATCGGAATAATTCCTCTTTCATTTGTGAATTTTATTTGAGAAGAGAATCGACGTTAGATTGAGTCTCATTAATACCAATTGTTCTAGTTTGTAATTCTCGTTACAATTTATCACTTTTTCGCTGTTCTGTTTTAATGGCAACATCATGGTCGTCTTGCAGTCGAGTAATAGTATTCTTTAGGCCATTAATAGTGTCCTGCAATTAGCGCTCTCTCAACTTAGCATTGCGTTCTATCTTTTAAACTTCCTCCTCCTTGGTGGTGAGAGCCTCCTAAAGATTTTCTATCTTATTGGCTTCTTTATCTCTTTGTAGATTAAGTTCTGCTCGAAGGCGCTGAATAATTTGAGTCCTTTCATTGGTTGAGGTAAATAGTTCAGTCTTGAGATCTTAAATCTGATCCTTAAGGGTTTTATTTTAATTAGTGATGATTTAGATATTCCCTGCCAAATCGCTGTATCTGCTTTGATAGTCCTTCATTGAAGACAACTTGTCGATCTCCTCACGTAAAGCTTTATTTCGTTCTATCTCCTTCTGCAGGCGTTCCTAGTTAGCTAGATGCAGAAGAGAGAGTTCTTCTATCTGAGTAAGAAGGATATACCCTTTTTCGCTGTATTTTTAATTTATTGAGATAGTCTTCAGCCAGATCGAGGTCGTTATCTTCGTAGTTTTAATCAATTTGATAGTCTTAAAACTCAGTTTAATTTTCTTCTTCACCTGAAGGCTGTTGTTCCTACTCTTCCTTGCCAGTCTATTTGACGCTTTCCTGAAATTCAGACATTTAAATAAATTTTAATAATAATCTTTATCTCGACTATCGATTTTAACTCGTTATTGAGTATCGACTGAAGTTGAAAGGTCAAATCAAAGAAAAATAGGCAACCATAATAAAAACTCAGAAATTTGCAGATTTTTTATTGAAAATAAAAAAGGATAGGATAGATAATGAGATAAAAAAAATATCCATGCTATATGACTAAATATGACTTAAATTGAATTAAGTTTATACTACTTGAAAGTAACATTTACAGCTTGAAAGAGAAATTAAAGTTAGGAAAAGGTCAATAAATGTTGACTTAGCTGCTAAAAGTTTAAAATGGGTTAATGAACTCCTTTTTATAAGCATACTAATTGACGGATGTATTAAACAAATCAACCTCTATTGTTGTAATGATAATCAAGATTGTTTTCAATAATTTAGTGATAATTAGTGGCAGTTATTATGGAAATTCCATTTAAAGCTAAACCACGCGCTCATAGTGTCAACTTTCTAGAAAAATTTAGAAATAAAATCAGTAGGGTTGATAGGCACTCAGGGATAATAGGTGCACTTTATGCTCAACCTAATCGAAAACGTCACTCACAAACTGAATAATCCTAAAATGATCCTGCATAAAGCAGGGCCATTTCGGATAAGCTCTCACATCATGATCAGTTTAAGAAAACAATGCTTGTACCTTTGACTGCAATTGGACAATAAAACCTAAGTTTATAAAATATCTCAAGACAGGTACAACTTAGAAAATAAGTCATTGAACAATTAAAACAGGCGAGGAAAATAATGCAGCCACCGGAACAACAGCAAAATTAAGCAAGAGCTTCGATTGTTCTCCCTCCCCTGATTAGAAATGGGTATGATCACTAAAAAAGCATCCATAGAGTAAAGGAAATGAGAAAGCAAAGGGTCCAGTCGCATTGGGCAGCCGAATTCAGGAATAATTAATCAGGACAACCTTAAAATCATGCAATTGAAAAAATTAGGTGATCAAATTAATACAAATATTTTTTATTATATTTGAGTCCAAAATTTTAGAAAAGATCTGACAAACTCAAAAGAGCAATTGAGATATATGAAAAAGTATAGCAAGAAGTATATGATTATCCTAATTTGGATAAATTGTGATGGAAATTATAACATTTAATTTAAAAAGATCAGAGCAGAATTGACTAATGCCCAGATCAAATAGCAAGGAAGATCAAACTTGCAAGTTTATATTCAAGTTGTGGTCCATACTACAGGTCATTTCACATTAATACAGAAAAAACAATATGATTCTATTGTCACATGGAGTACCTCTGGAAATTCCTTTTAAATCCTTGATCCAAAAGCCTTTTAAGAGCAAATCCTTCCTCTATACTTCCGCCATGGAAAATTAAAAAGTTTTATAAGGCAATTGAATATGTATCGTTTCAAGAAAGTCCGTAACTGTGGAGAAATACTGGTCTTTAAAAATGCATTCTTTAACCGGGCTGAAAATGAACAACTACACATGATTCAAAGAAAAGTGCCAAAAAAAATGCAAATGATTGATAAAAGCCAATAAATTGAAGATTCATCTTTTGAGAAAAAAAGTAATCATCAATAATAGAATTTGAAAGAAAAAGAAAAAGAATATTAAAATAGAGTTGTAGAAGAGTAATATTTCAATCCTCCCAGACACTGGAAAATCAAATCAAACTGCCGTCTATAATAAAATTCGTTTGCAATTCCTCTGATTGCTCCCTACAGCTTCGCCTCGAATCCAAATCATCATTCCGAAGATGATGATGGTTAAAGTGTAAGTATAAATTAAAAAATAATGAAGAACAATGGTGGGACTTTGACTGATTGGAGGCAGAGTGGCGCCTTATTGTGAAACAGTGATTTGATAATATACTAAATTAAATATTGTGCAATATCGATAAAGTAAGAGATATTATTCGTTGATTGTTCGTGCCTTATCGCTGATAGTAAAACCATTCAGCATTTTATTAATTCATCTTTGATCAAAGTGATGGATAAAAAAACAAAATTTATTTGAATTTTCGAACAAGACTTTACAAAATGGTTAATTGATGTCAATTGTACTTTTAAATCAGTAGCGTTGCCGACGAATACCTGCGAGACAAGCACGATAGATATTTTATGGCTCAGTTGGATACATTTATGAATAAACTCGCAGGTCAGTGATTGACTCCAGCTCACCTTTCAATGTTCCCATGGACTCGGAAGTGAATCGCTTGCACATTTTCTGTGCCTATACACGACCTTAGGGGTTGTTGACACGACCTGTGGCGTAATCGCATCCTTTCCAGCAAATTGCAATGGACGGATTGTAGCTGATTAGTTACAGAGTTACAAGACAAAGGTCTACATACATGCGGCATAGCAGGGTCCGCCCTCATAGCGATTATTCCAGATTCCCAGAGCTGACATTAATCAATAAATTAATTATGGAAAACCTTTAAAGATTTAATCATAATTAGACTCAATCATAAGGCAATTCATTATTCTTTGACTTTATTAGGTTAGAATAGCCATTTAACATAATTATTGACAAGATACAGATCAAAATTATGATATAAAATTGCCTTTCTCCCAAATGCCAGTCTGAATATCCCCATTGCGGGCAAACATACGACCTTTACCCGAAGGAACATCATTGCGAAATTGTCCTTTAAAGCGTTTACCATCATGAAACCACATTTATCCAAATCCTTACATTTTACCGCAGCGAAACTATCCCTCGTATTTCGTCCAATCAGCATCATACCCCATAAGTCTGCCACTTCCTTCATAATGATCATCCTTCCATTTCCCATCATAAATCAAATTGCTTTGACTATCAAATAATTGCCCCGTGCCTTCCATTTTGCCTTTAAACCAATCACCCATGTAATAGCTACCATCATTATAAATATATTTTCCTCTACCGTGGCGGAGATTATCTTTTTTCTGTCCTTCGTATCTGTTTCCATTGGTATATATTTAGCTACTTTAAATGTCAGGACGATATTAAGAAGCTAAGGAAGTTTGCATCCGCTTGGTAGAAGATCGTGAGTTGGAGAGAGGGTTGACAATTTTTGAATAATTAGCAGTAGAATTTGCTAAAAATTTTGATCCTTGACTCATACTAGCGCTCGTTCTTGGACCATTATTCTTCATCAAGGATATGTTCAGTGTAGCTGGTAAATTTTTGAGGTTGGTGGGCAATGACTCTGCCAATTTGGTGAAGGAAGGTCGAGAATCATCATTTCTTTCCAACATATCTCTAAACAGACAATAAATGCTGAGTGGATATTTATTTTTAATTATATTCAATCTATTTTCAAGTTAGGCGTAGTTAATGCTCCGCTTGAAGTAGTTATACATATCTGTGCTGGGAGTTAGCAGACACATCTGCATTAAAGATACCCCGAGAGAAAATACACCGGATTTTTGATTTGTGTAATTCGGCTATTACATATATTTGAGTTATTCGGGTGCAAGAAAGATATCTTGTAGTTTTTACTGTTTTTTAATTGCTTGAAGATTGTTTGAGGTGGGAAAAAGACGTGAGTCTATGATTTTTGGTAAAGGCATGCCATTTTGCAGTCCAAAGTAAATATTACTCAGTCTCACCTTTGTATTAGGAATGTTTTAACCCTACAAGGCGGCATACCCTCTCAGCGCTCCGCAGGTTATTATGTTGATTTCCTAGCTGGAGAAGTATTTTTGAGTTTTTAATCGATTGGCGTATTCTGCTGTTAAGCTCGTCACTACATAATCAAAGAAAAGAATGAGTTTAAATTCATCTGTAAACAGTCCAACAGTTTTCTTTTTCACTGAATCTACATAGGCGTGATTGTACAGCGAAGACGCAATAAATTAATATTGGTGAGAGAAGTTTTCCTATTTTCGAACTACTGGTAAAGCTTATCCATTTATTGATCTGATTCGCAGTTGACTTCTTTTGTTATAATGAGCTATTTTGTATCTTTGTGCTCTATGACGCTGCAACGGCCAAAAAGTTAATCTTCATAGACTGAAACAAAGCTAAACTCCTGTAGAAGCTGCGTGAGCTAGGACTATTTATTGCCATCCGAAGCATAAAAAGGATTGCTGGAATCAGATGAAGCGCTGGTGTTTCCCATTAGAATTGATAGTGGGGTATAATTATTGTGTAATTTATAACTTCAAATTTCAATTTCATCAAAATGTTAGAGTTTATCACTGGGGAAAGAAATTTGACTGCTGGGCTTCAATTATTTATAGGTATTTATCCCTTGCTTCGCTTCCAATCCTCTATTTTTACAGTTTATTGCGGTACTAGAGAACAGAACTAATTTAAGTGGCCTTTTGACTGAATTTATTAACTCTTTCGTCCTCTCGCTTTAAGGTAATGTCCATTTTGGAAAGGATGGTGTCTTTCTCTCTCATGACTTTAATCCACTCTCTGTTCAACTCACGTACCTGCTGCTAAGTTGTTGTAAAATCTTGTTTTATCTTTTATTCCTATATGGCGCGCTCTATATGATGAAATGCTTGCCTTGAATTTGTTTGGTATACCATGAGTCGAGATAATTGATTCCATCAATGTATTAAGTCCTATAATTTTTGAGGGTCTATTCGGCCTGCTTTAGTTTAGCTTGGTTTAGTTCTCTTTGACTCATTAAATAAGCAAAATATAATTTAAATGCTGCTATAAATCAAATCAAACATGTCTAACGAACCTTTTCTATTTTTGTAACATATTAAATTCTTCTGTTTGCCCTTTGATTCTTAAACTCAAATACTTTTTTAATGTTGATTGACATAATATTATTAAATAGTCAACAAAATGTATAAATGAGAAATGGTGATTAGGAAGAGAAATGTTTAAAGCAAATAATAATATATATTCAATAAAGTATAATTAGCATAAATATTAATCTATTCATGAAAGTATAAAGTCGTTGTTCATCTATTCAAGCAACATCTTTTGAACATTCTCCATGGGGTTTCTTTTCCGATTAATTTGACATTTTTTTAAATTGTTAATCTGGAAGTCTTGTAATTATTGTCTTCTACATTATTAGCTTCATGCTGTTAATAAATTTATTAGATAAGGTAAGCAAAAGCTTAGCTAATACCTTATCCAGAAAAAGCACTCACTGAAAAATACTCACATTTGTACTGCTACTTTAGTCCTTCTATTTTTTATTTATATTTTTCAAGCTGTTCAACGAGTTAAGAGGGCGCAAATATATCGCTTTTATTTCCTAGTAAAACTTTTGGAATTTCAGTGCGGCAATTCTATTCCAATCTTTATAGCCATTTCTTCGCAAGGTCGAGTGAATTTTAATTAGAGAGATCGAATACTACACATGCAGCCACGCAATGCCTGAAATAATTGCAGATAACCGCTTGATATCGTTATTGTCCAGCAGTATCCCAAAACTATAATTTCAGACTTCTGCCTGCATGTGTGACTTTTTTGAACAGGACGTCAATTATCATTGTGGGCTGTTGAGGATTGTAGGAACCATAAACCTACCTTATGATTAAAGTACTCTTCCCTACTCCTGATTGGCCTATGCAAACAATTTTAAAGCTTTTTTGATATTACTACTCTTAATCCTCCTCGAAGTCTTGATTCATTCCTAATTTATAATATTTTAAACCTTCAGAATTAGTTATCAAGATAATCAAATATATATCAATTAAATAATCCGGTAAAGCCTTCATATTAATTTTCAGCACTCCGAAATTAACTTAATTATAATTACTGAAGATGTGGGGATCAATGAAATAATTTGCCGACGCTGAAGAAGTCCTCCGTATTATAATAATCGCACTGCCATATTCAGGAGTCAGTGAGGTAGCCAAAGTTCTTTAGTCCCAGTACGGATGTAAAATTTTCGAGGTGAAATTATAGGATAAACCTAAGGAGATGTCTACTAAAAAATATATACGCGAAATTTGTTTTCAATAGTTTCGAGAAACTCCTCGAGCAGTGTTGCTGACCCCCTTTTTCAGCTCCGAAATTATCTTAGAACTAAAAAAACGTAATTATCTAAATGTTTTGTATGTTGACGTCTCTTTCCAACAAAGATATCAGTACTTTCTCAAAGAGAAAGGAAGGTCTGATAACCTTGAGGCTGTGAAAGAGTTTATGACTATTGACGAAGAGGCAAGAAATTAAGAGTTTTATAAATGTTTGGAGTATATTAGGGTGAGAATTATTAACAAAGGTACGACTGAAAGTCTCATTGAAGAGATTAGTAGCAAGAAAAAAGAAGTGATCCGCTTTTTTAGACCCACTTGGGATCAATATTTTATGAAAATGGCTGATATAGCGAGGCGAAGATCAAATTGTATGAAGACATCGGTGGGCGCAGTAATTGTAAATGAGGATAACAGAGTTGTATCTACAGGCTACAATGGTACTCCCAAGGGCATAACTTCTTGCTATAAAATGGGTTGCCACCGCTGTAACAACAATTAAGGCAAGCGACTGGACCAATGTCTGTGCCTGCATGCCGAATAGTCTGCTATAATCTAGGTGGGTATTGGAAAAACCCATGGCTGCAGATTATACACTACCTACTATCCGTGTTTTTCGTGCGCGAAGATAATAATTCAAGCGGGAATAAAGAAGATCTACTATATGGACGAATACTAAAAATAAGACAGTGGCAAATCCTATATACAGGAATATTTTAAGCCTAGTGACGTAGTAAAGATTTCAGCTGATAATTTGTATTACTGAAGTTTCATAACCAATATCAAATCATCAACGAAATACTTCCTTCATATTTTTTGTCAAGTTGTTCTATTTACCCATATTTATCACCTTCCTTTAGATGTCCCGAAGTGCGCTTTGAGATTCTATCAGTTGTTATAACTTCTTCTCGAGGTTACTGTAATTTTAACGTGAATCGCGGAGATCATTGCTGAGTTCGCTGATTCTTTCTTGTAAATCAGCAATTTATTAGTCTTTGATTAAAATTTGTTGCTTATAATGCTCCTCAAGCAGTTATTTTTAGTGTTTAGACTGATCTATTACAGTCTGGTGAGACTCTTCTTTAAATACAACCACTTCCTTTTCTTTATGTGAAATAATTTCCTATAATTTTTTTATTTTGGTAGTAGACTGTTTTTCCTCCTTTTGAAATCTTCTAATTTCTTCCTCAAACTATCTTTTTTGTTTGATAAGTTGTTCTTGACAGTTATCAACCTCTTTTTGCCTTTAATAGTTAACCTGATTTAACTGAGTCTGGTTTTATATCTTCTCTTGACTGAGCAAATCCTTGATCTTTTTTAATTATTTCTAATAGTGTTCGTTGTTGTTGATGATTTGCTGATGCGCTAACTCACATTTTTATCTGAAACTCAGTATATCAAGATCTTTCTGCTGAATTTCTGACTGGTGGTGTCCCTTTAACAATTGAATTTTATTTTACAACTCCTCAATTTCGGTATCTTTGCTGCTGATAATTAATTGCAACTGCTTGCACTCATCAGCTTTTAGGATTTAGTTTTTCAATTTTTTTTTCTCTTAGTTTACTTGCTTGGTTTATAGCATTTCCATTATTACAATTTCGTCGCCCTACTAAACCAATTTTTCTGCTTTTGAATTATTGATCTCTATCTAAAGTTTCATGACCTTTTCCCTGTACTCTTCCATTTTCAAATCAAACTGTTTTCTCATCTCTGATTTTTTTCTGAGTTAATCATGGTATTTCTATCGATTGATAGTTATCGCTGTTTCCTTTTCATGAAGTTTTGCTGTCAACACCTAAATCTGGTGTTCATAGTATAGTTTAAATGATGTGAGGTCTGCTTCACGCAGAATTGCTAATTTGGTTTTCATCATTTAATTCTCTTCTCTGGTTAGCAACTGATTGGCCAGTAATTTGGACTATAATTACCTAATTAATGTTTCATTGGTCTGTAACTGAGTTAAATGTTGCTATCTGAGTTGATCTATCTCTGCATATAGTTTATTGATTTATTGATTTTTTAGTTAGCATACTTCGGCCATCCTGCCATATTCTGCCAGCAAATGATCAACCTCTTTCTTACTGCTCACTTCCAAGCATTCAACTTCAGTCTTGCAGAGTTGCTCGTATTTATTGCGTTCAAAATGTGTATTGGCTAAAATGGTGGATATATCGTTCTCCATCTCATATTGCAATTTTTCTCTGTAGTTGATATCATTGACCTGATGAGTGGCTAGTTCTAAATCCTTTTGCTGGAGTTTTATTGTTATTTGCTCGATCTCAACTTTGAGTCTTTTGGCCTCATCCTAACTTCTCTTGATCTGTGAGTCGTGTTCTACTAAAAACAACTACTTTTCTCTGCGGTTCTAGAGATGCAGTTTCTGCAACTTGTTTTCATAGAAATTTTTGAGTTCGGCTTGCTCCAACTTTTTAACTTGCTGCAAATGTTTTAGATCCTCTTTAAGTTTAGTAATTTAATGAGTGAAATCATCAGACTGTCGCTTATGTTCCATTGATCCAATCTGCATTTCATTGTTTTTCTGCTCACATTGCTGTTTCCACTTATTGATTTCAGTATTGGCTAATGATAAATTCTGCTGATATTGCTGGACTAGCTTATCAATGTCCTTTTTGTGCTATTGATCCAATTTGAGAGTGCAAGCCTTTAAATCTAGAGCGAGTTGCCTCTACATACTGTCTTTTTATTACTGTAGTGATGCGATATTTTGCATGAGTATTCCCATGTGGGCATCAGTATCCCCCTTCATCTTGATGACTTCTCCAACAAACCGCTGTTTTTATGCCTACACTTCTTTGAACACTTTAGTTTGCTGTTCAATCTTATCAGTGTATTTTTTTTATAGAGCTTCGATTGTCCTATTCTTTTCGTGAATGAGGAGCGACATTTCCCTGTTTTATGACATTAACTGTTTATTCTGTTCGATGAGTATGGGGGCGTTGAAGCAGATATCGACTTCTCTTCGCTTCTTATCAGTAGGCCTGATGTCTATTTCTGCGAGATATGGGTTAATTTAATTATCACTGGCTTTGCGTTCAAGTAATTGTGTATTTGCCAATTTTAACTTTGAGTGCTGTGTTTACGACCTGCGAAGTGCAGGAGTCTCTCCTTGCTGAGAAACTCGATTCATCAAATATTTGGACATGCTATCTTACTAACTGAAATACTAAGATAATATAATCGTGACATTGATTCAAGTCAATGAGTGCCCGGCAGAGTTGATTAAATAATATTTTAATGCCAATATAGAAGGGGTCTTCTCACGTTCATATTACATCTAATCATTTATTTATACGAATAATTAATGAGTAATTACGCCTTTCTGTTTAAACTCATCGTAATCGGCGATACAAGTACAGGTGCCTTCACATAGGTGTTGGAAAGAGCTGTATGCTGCTACAGTTTTTGGAGAAAAAATTCAAGTTCGATCACGACACTACGATTGGAGTGGAGTTCGGATCGAAAATAATAACTGTTGCAGAGCGACCCATTAAACTCCAGATATGGGACACTGTAAATAATATACAAGCTAGGCCGGACAGGAAACTTTCAAATCCATCACACGTTCATACTATCGTGGATCCATCGGAGTCATTCTTGTTTACGACATTAGTAACAAATAGTCCTTTAATAACATTTCGAAATGGCTAGACGAAACTCGAACCTATTCCAATGACAAAATAACTTCATTTTTAATTGGAAATAAGTCTGATCTATAAAGCAAGTTCAATTTAATTAAATTAGGAGAGTGGTCGCTTATGATGAGGGTTTCAATGCTGCCAGGAAGAATGGATTGCATTTTATGGAGTGCTCGGCCAAATCAGGACAAAACATTGATTCTGTCTTCATTCAAATATCTGAGGTCATTTTAACCAAAATCGATAAGGGATAAATTGACCCCAAAAATTAGGCAATTGGTGTAAAGCTGGGATCCCTTGAAGCTGAGAAGCTCCTTCATAAAAATTAAAAAAAATGTTGCTAATGAATTGATAGTACATTAATTGTAACATGAATTGATTGATATATAAACTAAACGATATTTATCATCATCAATCTTGAGCAATTAAGCAGTTTTGAACTATTTTATAAAGATTTCACATTTTATCTTTAGATATGCAGACTTTGGATTAAGAAATCAATATAATATAATAAACAAGTATAAAAGAAGGCTAATCATTTGATCTCTTAGGACTTACCCTAAATCTTACTGAAGAGTATAGTCGTTGCTGTGCTATAGGGACTACTACTAAGCTCAATACCATTTTTTACATAACTCCTATTTTTGCCTTGCTTGCATGCCATAGTCAGATTATGGATGCGATTCTAATCGAAGTTTATTACTAAATCTTTGATAGATTAGTAGCTAATACCATCAAAACAAAGAAATTTCAGGTGAATGGTGAGTTCATAGCTTCCACTTTCTGCAAGATTACTGTTCATAAAAGACAGAACATCTCTCTTATAAAGTACTGAAGGACCGTAAAAGTTTCTAACAATGCGGTCAAAGCCCTAATTTTGCCATTGCTCTTCATTATGAGATGCAATAGTGCCGTTATGGCAGCTGATGGATAAAGCAGCATGTTGAATAGCGATTTGATTGATGAATTTATGGTAGTATGAGGTCATTATAGAAAGAGGCTCGCAAGTGGTACTCAGAAAATTTAAGCCGCGATTAACCGAAATTTCACTGTTGGGAAAAGGTCCAAATAAGGAGCATATAAATTAAAGATTATGTTCTAGACGATAGGTATGAATTGTTTCTTGAAAGTAATGAGCGTTTGATTTGTTTGACAGTAATACATTAAAGACAATTGGTTCTGGGAAGCAAGTATATTAATTTTTAACTTTCTGCATCATCTCCTACTTCAAATTAGCTACTATCTGCTCGGATAAATAGTGATTGATCTTAAGTTCATCATTCACTAATTTTTATCTCCAGCTACGGCAGCGAACGACCTGCTTTTAATTCGCATAAAGGGTCAGATACAAGTCGCCAGGCTTGATGCGTTTAACATAGTTTTCAACAAATTATTGGGCTTTTTCCATTTGGTTAGAGCACAGAAACAAGATATGCCTATAGAACTTGGACTGGATGGAGAGGTCACTATAGTTCCATTCTAAAATGATTCCCTGATCCTCCTTATAATCAATGTTTAATATTTGTTTCTTGAGCATTGAACTATTATAGCCAAGAAGCAATAAAATAAGAATGTAGGATGGGAATTCAATTCAACCAAAAAGTGAGATTGGACAAGAGATAGGCATTCCCTGTAATATTTTGGAATATATTTTCAAGGTAAGATTTAAGCCGACAAAATTAATCGAGTTTATAATTGTATGTATAATAATTAGTAAGAGGGTAAAGTTAAAACCTCAATCTGAAAGCCAAAATAATTCGCTTTCAAAAATGGCATAATTTTTGGGTAGCTATTAATATCACTGAATTAAAGTCATGATAAAAATCGATAATTCTGATTTTTTTGAATTGTCTTCAAAACATGTTGTTTTTAATAAACATCGTGAATGCGCTATCAAAGGTCTTCTTTAAAAATATTGAACGACGGTACTATTTCTAAAATGCAGCTTTGATAACTTCATATTTTTAAATATATTCGATAATTTAATTGTATTTTGTTTTGGTTATTCTTGTATTCAGATGATCAAATGGCTACGATTTGATTATCACAAAATAATATTATTGCTTTCTTAGGTTCAGAATCAGCTTGCATAACAATTAATCACCTATATTTCGCCTATACAACAATTAAGGCCATAAATATATAGGCATTTAAACAATATCTCGTCATCTAAATTCGATAAAATCTTTCAGCTACAATTTTATGGAAAAATATGTCAAATATAGCACAAACTAACTTCCTCGATAACCAAGATGATTCTTTAAGATGGCATGTAGCAAGTTATGATCTGTATTGTTTTTGTAATATCTTTCGATATCATATGGACTATTTTTATCTAAATAGTATTTCTGTAATACAACTCTTTAAATTTATTAAGAGCTCTATGATACAATATATATTGGTCTTGTAACTCAATCTTTTATATTTATCAAATAAATAGTACAAAAATGCCACCAAAAAGTACAGCCCAGAAGACTACTGATTATTTCTTGACAGTGTAGGCCGGTGATATCGCACTGTTCGATTGTTTTGAGGAAGCCATTGCCGTGTTTGGGTTCACTAAGGTAGGAAAAACATCCTCCTGTCATTATTTGGCAAATTCAACTCTTAGATCAAAGAATCAGAATGGTGATCTAATATATGAATCTATAAACCAAAGATACTCTACTGCCAAAATTGGCCTCACAAATGATTCGGAGACAGAAATACCAAACATATTTGAAGTCAGCTGGAAGGATGAAAAAAATGAACTCATTAAGATTGTATTGCTTGACCAGCCAGGGTATGGAGACAGCTACGGTTTTCATCGTATCTTATCAAATGGTTATTTTCACTATCGTTCCCTTTCAAAGACTCCAAAACTAAAGTTCATTCTGGCTTTTAACAGGAACGAAATGAAGGGAACTGCTACAGTATTTACTAGAACAATATTTAATTTCATCAACTCCTTCACAGACTACGATTCTATCAAATATTAAATACTAGCTGCTACTTCATTTCTGGTCACTCAGGTTGAGGCTAATTCTAATAAATAAAACATCATTAAGATTATAGAATAACTTAGATAAAATATCAATGGTCTAAGTGAAGATTAGCGCGACCTTTATCAAGAAATAATTGATCATATGCTGAAGGACAAGATATTCATTATCAAGAAGCCAGCAACTGCAGGCACGCAGACTCCCAACAACACTCTGCTGCAATAGATTTATGGCAAAACGAACTTCTGGATTAGAAATGTCTATGGGAACGTGGTTGATATGTCCAGCATCAAATTTTCTGTTGCTAAGGAAATCCTTATTGGATTGAGGAATGGAACCAATAGGCTGTTCAACCAAGATTACGCTCATTTCATGAATTTTATGAATTAGCGAATCAATAGCATTTTAATTTATCACTAATCTTCCCTTAAAAATCTAATTCAAATACTGATCAATGACTGTGTTGGAGAAGTCAACAGTCATTCTTTCTTGGAGGCAATGAAAAAATTCAACGAATATTACTACAAATTCGATACCAGATACAATGACAAGCGCAAGATAAGGGAAGCTAATTTATTTAAGTCCAATGAGCTCAACGAGAGTACTCATGAAATTAAAGAAGTTAGAATCCCCAATATAAATAACAATGCCAAAAAATAGGAGATGCTTTAGCGTTAAAAATAGATACGCTCTGCCTATTTTGTAAAGAAGTTTAAGGTGTTGTAATTTGTGATTGAGAAAGCAACACAAATATCATCGAATATTTAGATTAAGCGAACAATCAAATAGTTGGAGGCAGTCTCTATCTATTTCATAGAAATGTTTAAAAAGATGAGCATTTTGAGATGGGAACGTAATGACCCAGAATAAATCATATACAAATACACGTATATCATCCAACGAATGATTGAAGAAGCCAAAATCATAACACTAATCTTATTCAACAAATAATAGGATTTCTCTGAATTTGAGACTTATAATGCAGTTAACAAAGTTAAATTCCCATAAATTTATCGGAAAATTCAGAACGATGTCTTCACAATAATTGCAGAAATACAGGTGCCATAACTTAAAGAACATTTTTGTCAAGATATCGCTGTTAGTACTTTAGATAGTATTAACCAAGAAATCATTGCCTTTTTTGAGTCTTGCCCTTCAAGTTCCAAAGTAGCTCAGAAAATCATAAATCTTCTTATTCGTTACTCATAAATGCTCAACAACAGAAGAAGGATAGTCACTGAGGATGAAAAGAAGTATGTTGCCTACAAACTTTTCACTTACCGAGAAATGACCCTTAAATTTATTTAAAATCTCTCAAAGGAAGGCACATCAAACAGGGAACAGCGTAGAGAAGCAGTTGAGCAAATTTTTAGACTTTCCACCCCATTAGCTTCAATTCTAGCAAGCTACACTTATTATGATGCAGCCCGTGCGATCTATCAGTCAATCAACAATGCAGATATGGCATACAAAATGTACTAGCTGGAACTCAAGATGCGTGAAACTGATCCCGTCAGCAGCAGGGAGTTATTAATTTAGTATGGAAAATATGCAGCAACCACTCATCGCAAAGAATTGGCCATGAAGTGCTACCAGTAAGCTTATAGTAAGTGTTTTGAATATGATCAGCTGATGGAAGTCACAGGAGTAATGCTAAAGTTGACCCAGCCTGACCAGCACGATACAGTAGATACTTACATGAAAAACTTCTTCAACTAAAAATTCTGTTTGTAACTGCCATCATCTATTCATGAACAAATAGAGCTAATATTTTGTCCAAATGACCTGTCTATGATATGATAAAAGAATAAATAATTCATGCTTATGTTATATCATAAATATTGTTTCATATAATTAACGGATGATGATTCGAGTGATTTTAAAATTATTCGCCTGAGAGTATAATTCTGCTTTTATCATCTTACTAATTGCCTTTTTATGTGGACTACACAAATTTATTCAACTATAAACTTTAATGATTTAGGATCAAAACTATCAATAAACTTAATAGGTTTCGAATAACTAAGCCATCATTTATTTAAACATTAATTTTATTCTATTTTTTCAGCGGTTTTAACCATTTGCTGCTGTGAGAATCATCATTTATAAAATGAGTAATAAAATATTTACAGTCCCTATTGGTGAAGACTACCCCTTCGGAACATGCACAGGTTTTACCCATACCATCGCTGAGATACATTTGCGCAAAATTATTGAGGGTAACTCATAATCTCTCCTTATCATCAAAGAAAAAATTCGAATGCTTTAAATTTTGGGTTCTCACCACCTTGTGAAACTTCTCTACCATACATAGGAGGCGAATGACTTCATACTGTCGTTCGAACAGGTTTCCACTAAGTTTTAGGGTAGTTTTCAAAATTTTTCGGATGAAATCGTTTAAAAGATAAAAAAGCAACTCATTCAGTTATCTTTGATTTTGTCTAATCACTACGTTGATCATACTCTAAACTTCAAGAATGTAGGGATGGACAACGAAGATAACCTTAAATACTACCTTGGTTTCAATTTCAAGATTGATCGAAATATGGATAAGCAGGAAATTTTTATGAAATATAGATAGCAGGTAGCTGACTACTTTGGAATCAATAACTCTGTGAAGGAAGTTATCATGTCTTCAATATCCACTGAAAATGAAGAAAAAAACCGTTATTTAGAAACTATGGATTCCTTTTTGAAAGAGGGCAGCCAAAAGAACAGGCAGTCAGATAATTATATGAATAAGAGCAGAACCTATTTTGATAGCCCAGAAAGAGAAAGTTAAATTAAATAGAAGGAAAAAACTACGACATTTTATTCTGATCAGCATATATTCTTATCGGTGCAAGAATGTAAAAATGAAGAACCCGGTTTGGTTCCCAACGCCAAACCTTTAAAGAATGAGCATCTTGAAGCCAAGATCAATGAACTTAAATATGCCATAACTAAAATGAAAGACAAAACAAGTAAAAATAGTTATTTGATGGGAAGTCTTACTGACAGAGTCAACAATTGTAATGCTGAAAGTTGGAATAATTCCTAGAGCCCCACTAAAGTTCCAATTTATGTGAAAAGCAGTTCTACTGCAAAGAATAAAGAAGAATATACCAATTCAATGACAGGGAACAGAACAATATCAATCAAAGAAAGTATATAATCTGCTCAAAGTTTTAACAATCAGCCTGCTTTAGTGGTTCCAAAATCTCCAAAATCGTTTAATAAATGTCCAAATATCATAAAATAATGCAATTAGATTTCAGTCGAACAAATTAATTCGATGGATATCAAAAGGCAATAAAAAGAATATATATAGTTGGCATCAAACGATAAATACTGTTCGGAGTTTTTAAATTTTCTCGAGGGTGACCAAACTCCACCACCGACAAAGAATGATGCTATGAATTTAAACTTCAACTTGAGAAATACACGAGCTATTACAAAAAAAGTTATGAAAACAGAGAGGAGTGATGGTTCTGGCTAAATACATTGCCGTGTGCGTGACTTGATCAATAAAAGCATGAAGGCAATGACAAACTTAAGGTCGAAAGAAGCCTTTCGGATTTCGTGAATTATTCAGTATACATTGTTTGTATATTTTTAACTTATTAACAATAATACTATGAATGAATCTAATAGTCAATTGATATTTTCACAAACAATTTTGCTTAAATTCTTAGCGGCAAAATAAATGTTTTCTTATGTATAAGTTAATTTCAGTGATTTAATTCTAGGGTTAGACTCAAATTTTCTTATGAATTTAGGCCCCAAAATGATAATAAATTGTTTAATGATTAAATATTATTATAGTAATTAATCATAGCCATGGAATCAGAGCCAGTCAAAGCTAGAGTTACCCAATTACTTGGTAGGACAGGATCCAGAGGAGGTATTACTCAGGTCAAGGTCATACTCATTTCAGGTAAAGAAGCCGATAAAAGACACCTTATCAGAAATGTTAAGGGACCAGTAAGAATTGGAGATGTGCTTGAACTCATGGAGAGCGAAAGAGAAGCTAGAAGACTCAGATGATCATCACAGATCTATTTAATCTATGCTTAAGTTAGTATACTTCAATAACTTACTTTGAAAGATAATACATCATCACATTAGACCTAACTCTCTATCATGTTTGGAAAGCTTGTATTTGCACTCATTTAGAATAATCTTTTGAGAACATTCTTTAATTTTGAATAAATGAGTGATGGGTTAGATAATTATTAATTGTAATTAATCAACGCTTCATGCTTGTCGTCATAAAATCGCAGAAATGCTGTCTTCTAAGTCTTTATTTCTCTGACTTGAAATTAGATAAATTGAGTTGACTATAATGATGTTTTTATAGAATATTTGATGCCTTTTTTTATTCTTCCTCTTGGATATAAAACGTATTTAATTCTAATTTACGTTCTCGTAATTTTCTAAATATTAATAGTAGTACCGCTTTGCATCAATACTAAGAGAAATAGTATTGATGTATTTTTATTTTTCTACATTGGCTTTCTATATTTTATCTTCATCTTTTTTGAGGTCTTATTCTTAAGTTTTTTACTTATTGGCAACTAAAGCACTTCTTCTTTGAGATTGTTTTTACAATTTTTTTTCATCCTCTTTTTTCTTATCTTAGATCCGTTTTTTGGCTTCAACTGTCAACAATGATTGATTCATCACGGTAGCTTCATATTTCTTAACTAACTACTTCCAAGAGGCTGATTCTTTTATATCCTATCGAGATTTACTCCTCGCCTGAACCTATAACACGTTCTTATTTTTTTACTAAAGAAGTTCCTTCGTATCTTTAAGTAATTCTTATTTTCGAGCGTTTGCCTCTTTAATCTTCTTTTTATTGGCAGCTTACAGCAACAAGCTTCTCTGCATGTCCTTTTCTTCTCTCTCTCTTATGTGATATCTTCGGTCTTGGCTATGGTGAAAAGTGGCTGAAAATACTTTGAGATGATTTTCTCTGCGATTGAAGGATTCCTCCATCATTTGTTTCTACTTTGCAGTGATAGTTTTTCTTTGTTCTGCCAAATAATGTTAAAGTTTAGCCAAATTCTATACATTTTTCTTCTTCGCCTCTCGATGTTTTCCTCTCAATATTGTACTAACTTCCTTTTCCAAGTCAACTGCAGCTTGAATATGATCTTCCATATTGGGTTCTATTTCCTTCTTGAATTTCTCTTTGGTTTGATTATACTCTGCCACAACTGCAACTCTACTTTTTTGGCATACATCAGCGACGTGCATATTATGACGATGCAATTGTTCTAAGCTTTCTGCAAAAGGAATCTTTCTCAGTACTGGCAATATATACTCACTCTCTCGTCTTTATTAGTTCATTTCCATTTTTTCTTCTAAATTATATTAAGGAATGTATATTGATAAGTCAATTAGCTTAAGAATTAAAAAGATCATGGTGGATGAGCTGAAATTTAGCTGCTTGAATTAGATGCAGTTATAGTTGGATCTGCAAGTGAATTTGAAGAAGATCCATCTGATGTACATGTGAAACCATCACCTAAATAACTCCGTAAACAAACACATGTAACTCCATCATAGTAAGCATTTATACTACACTACAAGCATTAATTTTAAATCAGAAAAAATCCTCTTTTGCATTTGCAGGTATAGTTGATCCAAGTTTGGTTTACACTACAAGCCATGCAGGAATCATTGACACTCTGAGTATTATTAGGACATTGACATAAATTTGTTGCAGAATCTAGTTCCATCGGAGGAGAACAATTATTCATTTAAACACAAATTTTGTTGATAAATAGATATCCATCTTGGCAGGCTGGTATAGGAACAAGCGTATATACTATGGTGATACACTTACCTTGATAATAAATTTCTCCTTATGGGCAAATATTCATCAAAGAAAGACATACACCACTAATATTGATATATAAGTTGTTGCAGATGCATCTTTGCAAATCAGTGCTATAAGTCTCATTTGAATTGCAAATTTGTGAAGAATTTGCACAAGTTCCATTAACATTAGTAAAACCAAGTTCACAGATACACATTGATATTATTTAATTGTAGTAAGCGTTAATCATACAGATCTGGCACTATTAGCTAATATCAAAAATGCCTACTTGCTAATAAATCATTACTCCACCCTGCTCATAACATTTACTTTTAGATATGCAGTATAAGGTTTCTTGTGTTAGCATAGAAGTCACATTTTTAGACAGCGGCAGATACAAAATGTCAATGCTTTGCTGAGTCTGAATCACAATTCCATTAATTCCGAACATCAAATTGAAGGCTTACTGTTGAGCTGCACTTGCACCAAGACCAATGATTGGTTGCGAATAGTTTGATAGCGCATATTATAAAGGACTTACAGTAGTGACACCTAGAAAGACGTTGATATTTGTTGGGATGAACGTAATATCGATAAGGCTGCTAATTTCCAAATCAGATGCAATATTAAAGATGAGATAGCTGACATACAAGCTTTATAGAGGATATTTTTAATAACTAATAAACATATCCACAAATAGAATGTTACTAGTTATATTGAAGTCAGCATTTATAAAGCTAAAGTTCATGTAAAAATCGTAGGTGCGCATTCCGCTTATGAAAGGTAAAGCATAAACAAATTCACTAGTTGAATTTAAAAAATTCGGTAGCTGGTGATGTACTTGCAAAACAGTGCCAGTTGGTGGACTCAGAAGTAGTTGAGCATTATCTATATAAAAATATGGTTACTGGCAACAAAAATTCCCACACAAAAGTCATTTCTAAATGAAACAGCAAAGAAAACCGATACCCATGCCCACTTTGCCTGAATATCCATCACTAACATTGCTTCTAAATAGCCTGAATGCATGTTAGTAGTAATAAAAAAATCGAGTCCATCTCCTGGTTCAAAGTAGACGATGTTTTGAAAAGCTGTTTGGCAATATGAGTACAAATTGTCGCATGATAAGAGATATTGAATTATTGTGCAAGAGTAATATTAAAAGAGTGATATCTCGATCCATTCTGATTATTTACTAATTTTGCAGATCCTATTTCGGATATAAAATACCCGATTGAAAATTTGCAATCACGTCAAAGCTTGATAAACCGAGAGCTCCTTGAGGCGACTAGCTTTTCATGCAGTTCGGCATTGAACAGCGTACATAGAGAATGATAAGGCAGATTAAAGTGACAAAGCCAGTCATTATGAGATCAAATCAATTATTATAATTAACTTGGTATTAATTGTCAAGACTTGCATCTTGCCATAAATTAAAAAGATAAAGACTATCATTTTATCTTCAGATATGCTCATCAGATAGTTTAACTTATATTTCTTCCTGATTTAAACTTGTTTATTTTGTCTATTTTCCCTTTTTTTTATCTTACTCGCGACTTTATTCTTTCAGGGAGGAAAGGGAACCTATTGGGCCCTCTTTATTTTTATCTGTTAAATGTCCACACTCACTAGCCTTTTATTATACAATATCGCGACCTATCATTTAAGCCTAAGGATCAATGAGTTATGGATTACTATTGCCTAAGATTTTCAAAAGATTTTTTCCAAAGCCAGTCCTATATAACAAATAAAATACTTTGAAAAAGGATTACCTGATATGCTCTACCAAGAATCCTTGCAAAATTCATTTGTAGTGGTATTATGAGCTGAGAGAAAAATATGAAACCCAAGCAGAACACCCACAAAAGCCCAAGCGGCAAAAATGTAGAGCACCAGCAATATATTCATAACAAAAAAGCCGACTTATGTTCCTATATCAATAGTGGCCAGTGCAATAATGATTTGCACAAAGACTAACGTACTCATCACAAATAGAGAACTTACAAATGTAAAGAAATACTTATAGTTTCTCTTACCAATGCATGTTCCTATCCAAGGGCAATGATGGTCAAAACGCTACACACAGATGTTGCATTCGTAACAGTGAGAAGTACGAGGGGGGCGATAGATAAAGCAATTGTTACAAAATTTAAGGCGCAAGTTGTGTGTTTTTATTGCTATTGAGTACACCTTTTGAATGTCACGCATCATACCGTTTTAATACTTTTAATTTAAAGGAATTTGACGAAGGTTTTTGTTTTAGTATCCTGATAAAATTTTAGGAATCATTCCTGGATCCGTAAATCCGAGAATTATCAGAGAAATTTGCACGAAAATGTTTAGAAGGACGGTAATTACAATTAGACCAGCAGGAGCCTTGTAGGCAGTGACGATATAGTAAAGTATCATGCCTATCCATAATAATGTATGGGTTCCTGCAAATTTTCTGGGCTCAGAAACAAGGAAACCATAACAGTTTCTATAAGTTTAGTAGTTTGCAATATCAGATACTTCATGCATATGCATTCCTTCTTTTTGACTCATATTATCGCAACTTTAAATATTATTCTCATAAATGATGATTTATTTATAGCTTAGATGACTTAATACTATTAAAAACTATCGCATATGCAACGGCATACAATATATAATAAGTTAATTCATAAATTGAGACTGTTTAATATATTTTCATATTTATAGGAGAAATCAATATGAATAAAAAGTCATAGAATAGCAGATTTTTAATGATCAAAAGACATTTTATTTTATCTTTGTCTCTGCAATTGATAAGCTCTTTGACATTTAAATACTGCTATAATCTGTATAAGAACTCAGATGAAAGATTAAACTATCAAGAGATTTATATCTTAATTGTATTTATATAGATCAATTGAGCATATATCTAAGGCTGTTAGTTTATGAATTTTATAGATTTGATTTAATTTATATTCAATTTTACCAGATTCGAAGATATGACCCAAGAAACTAAAAAACAATAAATCCGTGCTTGTTTGTTTGAAGTGGAAGCCACAGATGGTACTGCGAACATTAAATTTCCATGCTCTTTTTTCATTGAGTGGAAGACAAGCAACAGTAAAAATGTGGCTTCATCTAAAAATCGTCGCAAAGCAGTTTCTGGCAAAATTTCCTTTAACTAAAAACTCTAACTAAACACTAACATGATCTATGATTGTAACAATCAGATTTACTTGAAAAAATAATCAGTTATCATGGTCAATCTCATTTCCAATTCAAGGCCAAATGAACCCAAACTTGTTGGAAGAGTGGTTGTTGATCTTGATAGTGTTGCCAACAGCACTTCTTTTCAAGAATTAAAAACTTATAGCCTTGAGTATTGTTCGGTGGAGGGAACTCTGACTTTCAAGGTAATTATCAAAGAGCAAACAGAAACAGGTCTGTCAATTAAAGATTTATAAAAATCATAAATCAGGTAAATTTCAAGCAATTTAGTGAATTTTAATCAGCATTATAAGAGAAAAAATATTCTAGGGAAGATACTAAAACTGATCACGGCAGTTTTGCTAAATCAGTACTACCTCTTCTCACTAAAGAAAGAATATCTAGTCGAATAACTGAAAATAGACCTGAAAAACTTTCGTCAATTAAAATAGAGAGATAGCATATCAATAGATAAAAATAATAAAAAGCGAAATAAAGAGAACGAGAAAAAGAAAGAGAAAAAGAAAGAGAAAGAGAAAAAGAAAGAGAAAAAGAAAGAGAAAGAGAAAGAGAAGCAGAAAAAGAAAGAGAAGCGGAAAGATAAAAAGAAAAAGAAAGATTAAATTAAAAAGAAAAAGAAAAAACAGTTTAGTAATCTTATTTGAAAGAACTCAATTAAATTTAACCTATTTGTAAATTAAAGTCATAATAAAAGGTGATAATTAAAATAGAAAATGAACAAAAATATTAAAATCATTCATAGAAATACCATTTGAACATTCCAGTTTTATCGACCGACAATCATGAATTTGACAGCAATACAAAATTAGAAAAGAAAGAGTCGGATGATTAGAAGTTAGAAAAGACTATTGCAGATAGGAGTCTTATCAAAGGGAATTCAATTTTTTTGCCAATTTAGAAACCCATTTTAATAAACCCAAGTTAACATTCTGATAATAATGTAGGTCATATTGCTTTATCTGAACACTAATCAATGATCAATAAAATACAAGTTTAACTATAAGCTCTAAAATTGTAAAACACAAATTTAAAAAACTAAAACTAAGAGCATCAATAACGTATAAAAGCATTTTCAAAAGAAAGTGCGCAGAAGATAGAGTAAACCTAAAAATTGAGGATGATAATCTTTAAAAAAGATGAGTAATTAAAAAAGATATCCGAAGCTGATTATATTGGGCAAATCAATTCTCTTAACAAAAGTTTATGGGAAGAAAAGCTTAAAATTGAAAAGCATATTGAAAACATTGATAAAATGAAAAATATATAGCTTGACATAGATCATATGAAATAGTAAAATAAAGAGTTATTTGATGAAAATAATTTTGTGAAAAGGGAACTCTCAGAAAAAATGAACTATATATTTTAAATATAGAGAGCAATGGAATAATTAAAAACAAACAATATTACAAATAAGCCTTGTGATCCATCAGGGATTAATTTGTAAGAATAAGTTCATAAAGTTAATTTAGAATTGTAGTAAGCTTTTTCCAAACTGTCAACCGAAATACAAAATCATAAAAATACAAGATTATAATTGGGTGAAGTGAGAGAATGGTACAACTAAATTCAAGTCCAGGCCAATAAACTGTAATCTTAAAAATAAAAATTGCTGTTAACTATTGAGTAACTTAAAACTAAAGAAAATGCATATGTAAGTACAATATAGAAATTATAGGAACATAAAAAAGATAATGGCAATAAATAATCAAAAAATATTTAAAGTAAAGATGAGGCAATTGTTTTACTTGAACAATAATTATCAAGTGTCAAGGATTAGCTCAAGCTAAGCCAAGAAGAAATTGAACGATATAGGTAAAAATAAATAATCATAACAAACAAACTTAATTAAAATTAAATGCGATTGGAGGATATTTAGTTACGTTATCTATAGCAAAGCTAATAGTTTAAGCTCTAGAGGGAAAAAGTATAAGAGCTTTAATCACTTTTAAAAGAAATGGAGAACAATTCAACGAGCAAGATCACTGCTATTAGAACCAAGGAAGATGAAATTGGAATACATCAACGCAAAGTCAATGATTTATAGAGAAAATTGAAGGACAATGAAGAAATCATTTAAAAATTGCAGAGGGATTTTGAGTAAGTATAATCTAAATGGAAGAAAATACAGTTTGACTCGGAATAGAATAAAGATCAACTGAAGTTATTGTAAGAATAAATGAGTTTATAAGTTGAAAAAAATAAGATCCTATAAAACTAAAAATAAGAAATACAACATAAATTTGAGAGAAATGCTGAAGTCTATTAAGAAGAGATTTTGAGACTAAGAAAATCTCTTGAAGATGAAGTAATGAAAAATAAAGAGCTGGCAACTTCATTAAATGAAACTCAATCCAAATCAAGAAATACATAAACTAAAAAAACGAGAGAGCTTGAACTTGCAATATAGAGATTCTAATAAAAATAAAAGTTGATGAAATAAAACTTGAATCTTTTATAATACTAATCCAATAGTATTGCTGACATTTTGCAGTAGAAATAAGCAAATGAGTAAAAATTAAAGCAAGCCATCTTTATACTTCAAAGCTAAAACACACAATTTATAGCCAAGTTGGAGCAATTTTAAAATACATGTCAACTCCTTAATTAAAGAAATTAAGGACTTGCATCAGAACTTTAACTGCTCAGCAATTATAACTCAAATGATATTGATGCTAATTAAATGACTGACTTCAACAAAAAATTAATGGAAAAAAATCAAGATTTGTTGCAACAGTTATAAATGAAAAATAGTGAGATTGCTGCTAAGATCAAAAGCTAAAGTGAATTAAAAGGATTGACTGCTGAGCGGCAACTTTCTAATAGTCATTTCTAAAAATAAAAATTTCTTCTGTAAGAGCAAATAAGGCATCTCACCGAAATAAACGAAAAATTGTACAAATAGTTTTAGAATTTAAACATCAAGCATGAAAAAGAAATCAATTCAAATCATGAGATAAATGAGAGGATATGCGAATCTGAATCTCAAATTGAGCACCTACATTTTAAAGTTACCTAAAAGGAACTATAGCTTGCTCGGATTTAACTTCAAAAAAAAGAAGAGTTAGAAGCCATACTGTAAAAGATCAGTGAGAAAGATTTTCAGGTATAATATTATTTAAATCAAATTAATGATTTAAATAGCACAATTCAGAATTTAAATTCTGATGTTGGGGAGAAATAGATGCAAATATACTCCACGGAGATGAAACTAGAAGAAATGAAAAGATTAAACGACGAGCAAGCTTTTGCAATTCAGATACTGACAGAATAATTATAAAATTCTAAAAATTATGCTTCTAAAATACTTGATACTCCAGTTTAATCAAACTTTCAATAAATGACTGACTCTCAAAGAAATCAAATTGCCTAACTTTAATAAAAAAATATGAATCTAAAGAAAGAATTGAGTATTCAAACTGAGGAAATTCAAAAATTAAAATAGGAACTTAATTGTCAGTTAATACAAGTGAGTAAATTATAAAATTAAATTAAAAATGTCAAAGATTTGTAAAGCAATTATTTGAATAAAATAAGTGAACTATAATAAGAGTCAAAATGGAAGCAATGCCAATTAAATTAAATACTAATTGAAAACAACAATAATTAGCAATAATTAAAAAAGGGAGAAAACGAAGTAACTGAATTAAGATAAGAGTTAAGACTTTATGATAAAGATTACAATAGTCTAAAAGCTGAGAATGAAAGGTTAAAGCAATAATTACAATAATTAAAAGAGGAAAAGGTGAAAGCTAGCAAATAAAACACTCCTATATTAAAATTCAATGATATAAGTCCTTCTCCACCCAAAAAATCAAACATCGACATCAGTTAAATTTTGATTTAAATCAACGATATAGTTAATAGAAGAAAGTAGGAAGATTAATTAGAAAATGCTTTTCGATTGGTTATTGACAACAATGCCAGGCAAGAAGAATAATTTTAGAGATGGGGTCGAGAAAGAGGATTTATTCAAGAAAGAGCTAAGCTAGTCTCTAAAGAACTTCAAAAGATCAAATCTACCATAATGAAGGCACCAAATCGTAGTATTACTTAAAAAACACAAATAATCCATCTTTTAAAGCCAGCAGAAACAATTGTAAATGAACTGATTCATCTTTCTTAAACTTTGGCTGAAATGGATCTCTAATATGATCCTTAACAATAATTTGATGAATAATTGCCTGAGGACAGCAAGCAATAGGATAAAGCTGCTTGATAAATTAGTAAATTTATACATCTAAACTGATTTTCAAGTTAGATTTTTAATTATAATCAAATCATTAATCATCTATTAATATTAAGGCGGGGTTTTTTGATATAAGATAGGATAAAATTTCATCAAAATCTAATGAGTTTAAAATTAGAAAAAAGAATAAAATTAGAAAGGTTTTTAAATTTCCGAACCTAAATCTTAATAATTTATTGAATAAAAAGGTCAAAGCAAAAGGACTTCCAATCCAGAGTAAGTTTTGATAAAATTTTTTCGATGTGAATTAAAGAGGCCTTTAAAGCATTAAATAGATTTGGTTGGACTATAAGAATGGTCTTTTCTCACATATTAATTTAATTATATTGGTTATTAAAGTTAGATATTTATTGTTGATTGTTGATTACTTTGATCAATCTCTATTGTTTTTCCCATCATTTGAAATAAAATCACTAAGATAAAATATTCAATATTTTCTTGCAATCTGAAACGAATAAATGTTTATTGTAACTCTAAGCTTTATCTATCATCATTTTTCCTAAATTTAATATCAATGGAACTTGTTGAATCATTATATTAGCATTAAAATAAAATGCAAAGTAAGAAATCAATGTTTTTTCGCTCTTTTCAAAGCATTATAATTTAAGATGATATAAACGATGTGAAAATGTTTAGAATATAAGATGCAACCACAGTTTAAGAGAAAATATTTTAGTAATTTGTTTGATGTTTTGTTCATTTTTAATTTTAAGAAATTAGGAAAGAATAAGCTGGGTTTCCATGAATTAAATGCATTTTATGAATTAATAAATCGATAAAATTCAATAATATAGCCTTTGACTTGGACATCAGGTTTAATTAAAGGAACTTGTGTCTAAAATATAGGCCGCAGAATCAAATTAGAATCAAATCAAGAAAAGATTTCATAATTCAAATTTTCTGTATGCAGCCGATGTCACCGTATGAGACTGTTTGTTCCTTCTTAATTCAGCCCGTTATTTTAATGGTTGTTCAAAAAAAAATACGAATTATTCGATAAATGAGGTCCTTAGATAATCTTTATTAAAATATTAATTTGAAGTCAAAATCAAATAAAAAATTGGGATGAAAGAAATATAACCAAGCCAAATAAACGTATAAATTCCCAAGTGCGCTGTCGTGATACTCAGAAACTCAGTTAAAATTCAAAAGATTGAATGTTCTTAAAATTTCAAGAAAATGAACTTGCATTTTGGATAACTGAGAAGAGCAGTTCTTATCGGGGACAAGATCATCGTGTAAAATAAAAAGTTACATTATTGATTTTACAATATACAGATTTATCTTCCTCATGTTTAAAATCATTAATTATTGAAATATGATTATTTATCATCGGCTGAGAAAAATCTTAGAAGCACAATTAAATAATTTGGATGAATTGATAAAAATTATGAACATAGTTGAGATCTTAATAGTTTAAACTTTATTATCAATGCTAAAAAAAATACCAAAAATCAATAATTTAAAAAATCAAATATTCAGATTCAATGGCATTTTGAATAATCATCGAAGATAGATATCGCCTCATCAATTTTATTCTTTCAGTGTTTGGCAAAAAGTGATTGATCATCCATACTCAAGACTCTGCAGATACAATACTCCAATAGGATGCATGCTGTTATATTGGCCGGTCACCTGGGGATTGGCAATCGGAGCCACAACCTTTCCTCGTACATTGATAATTATTTAGCAATCTCAGCTTTTATTTTATTTTTCATGGGGGCTTGGACATCACGATCTGCAGGCTGCATTATCAATGACTACTTTGATCGAAATTTCGATCGAAGTGTTGAAAGAACAAAGCAAAGACCTCTTGCATCTGGATAAGTAACAGTATCTGAAGCATTTAAAATATTGTTTTTAAATCTCTGCGGAGGATTGTATGTACTTACTCAATTGCCTATTCCAGCTCTATTAGCTACTTTTGGAATTTTACCAATAGCTGCCCTCTATCCTTTGGCTAAAAGATATACAAAATATCCTCAGTTCATTTTGGGATTAGCTTTTAACTCTGGAGTAATAATAGGAGCCTTAACTTTGAATCCATAGAATCTGAATTGGGCCACGACATTATTGATATATTCTGCAGGAATTAGCTGGACGTTGGTTTATGACACTGTTTACGCCTATCAGGATATAAAAGATGACAAAAAGCTCGGTTTATTTAGCACAGCTATCACATGGTAAAAAAATCCAAGACAAAAATTAAATTTGATGTTACTTTGTAGTTTTCTCTTTGCGTCGTCAACTGCTTTAGTGGATCCGAGTTATCTCTATTGCTTACCAGGATTTACTTTGTCTTATCTTTATCTTTTTTATGAGATATCCAAGCTGGACATTGCTAATCGTGAAGCTTGTGGTCGTTTTTTCCGTAAAAACAACTATATTGGTCTCTTAATTTTGCTATCTCTGATGACAAAGGGGCTATGGAATGAAAATAACAAGTAAATTTTGATTTGAATGCTTATTTATATCTTGATAAAGCTTTAAGACATATAAACAAAGCAACATTTGTCTTTTTTATATGGCAAAAAGAAATGCATTTCTAAAATACAGCTCATTTTTTGAAGGTAAGCTCTTTTGGTGTTAAATTAGATATTCAAATCAAATAATTATCAATAATAATATATATCATGAGAAGCATCGGTCTTGCAATGACTCTAATGTTATGCCTGTTAATTGAAATTAGGTCATAGGAGTACCGAGTTGTGAGTTTAGATGAGCCCTTTTCAGGTAATTTAACTGAAGAAACTATGTTTCAAGGAAGATATGTGTTTGATATAGATGATAGTAAAGTAAAAGCTTTGAATACTAAAAAATGGTTCTTTTTTGTGGAATTATAACCTAATTAAAATAATGAGTGGGTTAGTACCAGCATCGAGTTGAGTAAACATAATAAAAATTTTTAAAATGTCGTGAAATTGAAAGATTGCGATGCTAGAGAAGGAGGAGTTGATTCTTGCTATCTCACAAGCAAGCAATTTGACTATAATACTGAAAATATTTTTGCTTTGATTCACTGCAGAGGACCATGTATTTTTAAAATTTCAGGATCAATTTCCACACCTTATAAATTGACTCCTGGATAAACAATCAAAATGGATTTTTAAAATACAGCCTATTCTAAGCTTTTTGTTCTTGATACCTCTAAAAACAGCAAAAATGACTTTGATCAACTACGAATTATTCTTAAACCAGTAGGATTTCTGCAGTTTCCTGCTCCAATTGGACTTTATCTTAATCAAGATGAATCATTGCCTACCAGGGATAAATATGATATTAAAGGCATGACGCTGTGGGATAATGGTCAGGGCATCTTTTTGGATCAGCCTGATGCAACTGGTATTTTCACAATCATCATTGAGGGACCTTAAAAAAATGTTCTCTAATTATCGACCTCATTAGTTTCTTTTAATAAAACTAATAACTTATAATAAAACCTTCCTTATTTCGATTATATAGGTGAAGGATCTCATAAATTTTACAAATCAAAGATAAATCCTGCTAAAGGATGTTCACTTCAAATTACAACTTTTAGTGGATCTGTGAAATTAATTGGAATCTATGATGACAACATTGCTTTGATTGATGATTAATTTCCAACTCTTTTCCGTTCCTATGCTGAATTGTCATATTAAATTCCACCGACCTTTTTCAAGGATAACAGGGAAAATTATCAAGTTGATTCCTATCTTAACTTTAAAGTTGAAGGAGTTAAGGAATCAACTTTCCTTATATAGTCATATGAGCTTGTTGGTGGAATTTCTCACTTAACTCCATAAATAAATCGATATGTCGAGCTGGCATCATTATAGTATGCCCAATATTATATTGATTTGGTATAATTAAACTCTCCATAATTTAAGCAATCATAGTTTGAAATAATTGTGACTTCACAATAATCAAAAAAATTGAATATAAGGTTCTTTAGTTGTCAAAAAGATCATGGAAGTGAATGTGAATTAAAAAAGAGTTAGTTTACATCGAAGAATATGAATAATCCAGACATCAAAGAATATTCCAATTTTTTTATCACTTAACATTTGATGAATGGAGTTTAAATTTACAAATTCAAAATAACAGCCAAATAATTTAGGAATGTGGATAGCGATATCAAAAGATATATTTTAACTGTACTTATTTATAATTAATAAACCAGGGGAGAACAAACTCCAGCTAACGCGCGGTTGGAACAACTATTTACTATTCAATATATAAACTACGGTAAAAATATATATCTGAAGGAAGGAGATGTCAAAACTGATAGTCTCACAATGGATTAAAGCAAGTATTATGTGTTTACAAATACAAACCCCGATGTGAAGGAAATTCGAATTCATGTGATGGAGATATCAGGAAGAGTTTTTCTTGAGGGATACACTGAGGATCCGAGACAATAGGATCTTGTAGGAAAATAGATCTTAGATTATCATAATTCTGTCAGATATAATGATATGAAGGAAAATCAAACTATCTATCTAAAGGTAACAGGGAAATAAACAGCCTTATTTTCTATACAACTCCAGTTGATGAAAGAAACTGAAAGATAATGGTGGAACAGAACTCATAATAAAGGAAAAGGCTACAATTAGGTAATTTTAGTGGAGGATATTCCTTATGAATTTCTTATTGAGGCCAATTAAAAAGTGGTTTATCAGCTTCATTCAAAAACAGATTAATTTTTATTGGATATTAGCTCTTTATTACCTTTATAGCTATGCATGACAGAAGATATATCCAGCCCTCCTTTTCCACCCAACTGTGAATAGATAAAAAACTTGACTAAAAATATAGTGCTTGATGTTCACATGTAAAGAGGTAAAATCGGAAATATTGGAGTCCAAAATAAAAATGACAGAGAAGTAAAATTCAACCTAAAATTCACATCCAAAATGAACCAATCAGACAATACAAGTCCTGAATCTAAATGCTATCCGAGTGTGATGGGAAAAATTAGCAAATATAGCTTTGAGAAAGATTTATCAACTTGCTACAGTTATTTTCTCAATAAAAATGATGATGTTGAAGTCATTTTCGATGTACTCACTGATGATTATGAAAAAGTTAACACTATGGTTGAGATCAACGGAGTTGAGAAAGTTCATATTATTGGAACAACTCATATTTTTAAAGCTGTGGAACTGTAAAAAGCTTGTGGTTCTAGAGACATAAAAAATTGCCCACTAAAAATATTCATAAACTCTTCAGTGGCCACTGAAATTAGATTTACTGCTCAAAGTATGTCAGATACTATATATCTTCTTGATGGTGTTTCAAATACATTTTCAGGAATTAATGGAAAGAGAAAATTCGTGTATGAACTCTATAATAAGGTTAATACTACTGTAGTCCTTTAAAATAGAAATGGCGTTTATAAATTTTATGGAAAGATTGTTGAAGCCAATGATTACTGGAATTAAAAGGCATCTTTTCCATCTTCCACTCAAAAGACCATTGAATCATTATCTCCTTTTTATTACACTTATCAAATTGCAATTATTACAGAAAATCAAATTAGAACAGCTAATTGTACATAATGTCTTCTTTTGCTAACGGTGGAAAAATAGAGCGATAGTTTTGATCACTAAAAAACCAAATTTATTATTGAATGTACTCAGGAAGATAAAGTTCTCAAATAAAACAAGCCAGTGGCTTCTTATATAGGGCATAGGTCATTTACTTTCTATGAATTTTACAACAGTCAAAATGGAACGATAGTAGTTACTGTTAACTCTCAGAATCAAGAATGTGTCAACATTTACATGAGAAAAGGATCTGATATTCGAGCAACAGGTTCTGATTATGACAAAAAATCATCAAAAGGTAACCTTATTTATGGAGATGCTGAAGAAGGGACCTACTCAATTAGTTTATAAGCCCTTGATAATTGTCACTACTCCATTGATGTGACTACCTCAATTAGAAATCTCCTAAGTACTATAGAGCGTGGACTTTATACTGATATCACATTGTAAAGGGATCAATCAATAAAATATATTTATCAGCATGATACAAACGAAACTTTTAAAATTCTGACTCTTCATCAAAATGGATAATTAATAATCAAAGTAAAGACTTACCCCACTGTAAAGGATCTCCTCATGGATGATTCAAAAAAATAGAAATATAGCTGGACTGGAAAAGATTATTTACGAATAGATTCAAGTGATACAAAGAACTTTTGCACAAATTGTTTCTATTTGATTGTTATTACAGCCGAAAGACAGACAAAATCTTCAATTATAATTCCTTCACAGGAGTCTTAATTTCCAATAATAATGGATTCCATGATTAAAGATGAGTTAAAACAATGTGAATCTGAAAAATTGAGAATAGTAACAGACAAAATAGTCCAGTTCTAAATAAATGTTCAATATGGCTCTATAAGCATAAAAGTAATAGACTCTTTCTCCAATATAGTCTAAATGAATTAAATCTATACAGCAAATCAGTCAACTCAATATGCTAATTTGTCAAAAAAACAATAAAATTCTTCTAAAGATAACTATATTTATATTGAATGGAGTAAAATAATCATAGAAGCCATCGAAGATACAAGTTTTTCCTTTGGATTGATCAGTGATAAAGATGTCAGTAAAAGAGGTCTTAACATTAAGTACGGTATTCCAGAATTCATCAACCTTAATAAGAATAGTCGTGAGTGTGTGAGAGGTGTGTTTGATGATCCAAATGAGCAGTTTTTGATATCAATTACTGGAGAAAATCAAGCCGATATCATGAACAATCTTTAAATTTCATGTGAAATCAATAATAAAACGCTGTCGTTAAATAAGAATATTGCCAAAAATTAGATGATTATCACTGTTGATAATCCTCCAAAAGCTATCCCTGCAAACTATGAATTTTGCCTCAGACTGAATGATTCCTTATTCTTGACTTTTATTCAATCTTCTAAGTTGAACTATTTCCCGGAAAACAACAAACTTATGGTGGCGAAATAAATGAATTTGAGTTTATATGCTGACGGTAGAAGTTTAATATAAATTAACGAATGCGCTAGCAGAGCAGCCATCACTATATCAAGTTCCTTTAATCAGGTTGCTGGAATGAACAGCGATATCAGGCAGATTCGCAAAGCTAATAATGTCATATAATTTAGTTATTATGGGCCTGTTTTTATTCATGTTCAAGCTGCATCTGCCACGATCAACTGGAGAAAAATAGATTAGGTTACTGGCGCTGGATTTGGATATGATTAATATTCCACTAATAAAATCAGAGTTGATAAATCAGCAGGTTTTTTGACGATTGAAGTATTCCCATTAAAACCCAACAGTTCTTCTTTAGTTCCTCTCGAATATGTAAACTACACTGCATATTTGGCTGAGGAGTAAATGCAACTATATGACGCTATGAATTGCCATAATGGTAATTACTTATCTTCAGGATTTTCAACCAATAAACAAGATTATTCAATGACGATAAAATTTGATGTAAATTATCAATAATTTAGATTAACGTGATTTTAGAAAAGTTTAAAACAAAAAAATATATTCTTGTAGGAGTGCTAGCTGATGCTAAACCAGAGAGAAATATTGACCAAAATTATCGGTTTATATACTCTTATCAGCAAGTACCGATACTCATGCTACAATCAGATAAAGAAATTAGCAGCATCAATCCGAATCCCACAAATTCTACTGTAAAATCTGAAAGCAACGGGCTTATTGAAGCATTGGCATATATTGGGCTATCTCTTCTTGTCATTATTGTAGCAATTTTAATCTATCGCAAGTGGATTCGAAATCTTATTAAGCGTCAGAAGAGAGAACATCTCAGCGAGCAAGCAAATGGCTAGGTCCAATATCAGGAGTTTACCTCATATACATGAAATGAATTATTACAGTTTTTATAAACAAGTGAGGTATTCTATTGAACTTTTCTTACATGAGAAGAGAAATTGAATTATTGTATCTTGGTAATATATTATAATTTTAATCGAAGCTATTTATCATTTGTAACGATGTCAAAGCAGCGTAAAACCGAAGTCAAAGATAATAACATCAACTCCAAACTGTTAGGAGCCAATCTCAATGATCTTAACATCTAAAAATTCAGGGATCTCACACAATACAAGAAAGAGAAGTATGACATTGGTGGAAAAATCAATATTCCGATGTTAAAAACTCTTACAAATAAATTTTCATCAGAAGTCATTTTCACAATTACTCTTCCAGGTCAAGCAATAGTAAATATTGAACCTTTGGCTGATTGTACCAATTTGATGGTTTTAAATCTTAGCGAAAACAGTATAGAAAACATCGGCTCTCTAAAAATTTTAAATAAGCTTCGCATTGTGGATCTTTCATTAAACTCAATTGTCAATGTAGATGCACTTGCGAATGCCGTTGAGTTGGTTAATCTCAATCTGGAAGGAAATCTTATCAAAGGAATTGAGCAGATACGAGCATTGAAGACCTGTGAAAACCTTAAAAATTTACATTTGCAAACTCTTGATGGAGTCAATCAAAATCCAATCTGTGGATTAAGCAATTACCGAAGGAATATTTGTGATTAATTTTCGCAAATTAAAAGACTAGATTGTACTCATTCATTTATTTGAGCTATCCCCTCGAATTTCCCTGAATTTTTTAACGGCAGTGAATTAAAGGAGATCAAAAAGAAAGAAATAAAGATTGATATTAAAAACATTGGACCCTTCTATACGAGTAAATTTCCAACAGTCGCACCTTTCACTGCTCCGACTTTTCCGGAATAGCAAACTTTGAAAAAATCATTAACCAGTTGCAAGTCAGCAATTCAAGATTTATAGATTCGGATGAGAGCCATTTTGACCATGTGATAATCGATATTCTTTATTTGACATGTGATTTTAATAATTTATTGACCGCTAAAGCAAGAAAAATATCAAAATAATTTAAATAGCTCTTGACGAAGTGGACCTTTGAAATTATAGTTAAATTATCGAAAAGCTTAAGTAGATAAGATCTCGTTCAGACTGGGTCTTTCATTTGGATTTTTGCTCAGCATCAGTTTGACGAAAGGAATAAGCTTTTCAGAGGAGGTGCTCCAATTTGGGAAATATACTGGATCTTTTATCTGATTTAAAGATATAGTACGATTTTCATCAAGTCCATACTGCTTGTAATACAAAAGGGAACTCTTCCAAAAATTAATTCATATGCGATTACTCCCAGTCCCCAGATGTCTACCTTTGAGTTATACTACTACCCTTTTAAAACTTAAGGGCAAACATAAAGAGGAGTTCCGCAAAAAGTGGTGCGATTGTCGCCGCAGGCATAAGCAGCCCAACCGAAATCACATAGTTTATAAACTTCCTATTTTAAAATAAGGGTACATTTTCAATCACAATATTTTCTGGTTTGATGTCCCTATGAATAATGCCATTGCAATGAAGAAAGGAAACAGCTTCAAAAATATTACCTAAAATTTGCATGATTTATCTTTATTAAAATTGTTTTTTCTGCCGCATGAGGTTAAAAAGATGGTTTCCAGAACAATACTCCATAACTAGATAAACATTATCAGTATCCTGAAATAATCCGTAAAGTTTAATGATGTTTGGGTGATTCAGATACATTTGAATCTTGACTTCTCTCAAAAAAGGAGTCTACAAGTTTTATTGCTTAATTATCTTTTTGGACACTGATTTTAGAGCACAAATGAAGCCTGTAATTTTATGTCTGTATAATAAACAAAGTACACCACTAAAAATACTTTTCCATATTTGCCTGATCCAATTTCTTTGATCACGATAAACTATCGCATATTTAATTTCCTTGCGCATTTTATTTCCTGATGCTATTTTCTATAGTGCTTAAATTTTTAAGTAAAGTTAATTGAATTCACATTCGAAGAGACACTACTTGAAACACTCTCGGAAAGTTTTGGAGCATAATATTCATTGGAATACTAAATTTGCATGCTTTTTTTCATAGCATTACATTGAATATGAGGCCTATTAAAATTGTCAATGCTTTGCAAATTTGGTGATTATTCCATCAATTCAATCGAGTTATTTACATTTTATGATTTGTCTTGGACACTGAGAGAATCTTAACTAAGATTTGGAATACTACTATCATAACTTGCCTTTGAAGAAATGCTGATTGATCCCTTTTCTGATAATTACATGTTCTTCTGATTGGTATTGAATACTGAATTATTTTTTGAATTCTAATAATCCACGAATGTTCGGTTTGTTTTACATATATATGGAGTGGCATTGTTTAAATGTTAATCATTTTTCGGTAGATTCACTTTAAGATAATATTTATTATTCTGAAGAACTCTTTACTTGATGCTTGCTTGAATTGGCTAAAATACTTTATGGGAAGGAGATTTATATATCTGATAGTTGCTATACTTTTTGTTTGATTTGTCGACTTTAATAAGGTTTTTTCTCATATTGCCAGGTTCTTGATTTAGAATTGCGTTGGAATATGTATTCTATTGGTTTTATAAGGTCTTTTTATTCGAAATTTGATGAATATACTTGGGAGGATTGCTCTCCTTGAGTTCTTTAATCTGCTGAAAGCTGGTTGGGAGATGATCGTATTTTTTTGCTGCACTGGTTTTTATGCCCAAAGTGGTGATATCTTTATGGATTTTGAAGGAGGCAAAGGTTGTATTTTGCAAACCGTTAAACATTTATAATAATAATTAATAAAGCCGTAGTTTTAATCCAATAAATTTATTTAAAACATAGAGTTCAGGATTATCACTTTATTTCAATATTCCTTAAATCCTTTGGATAATATTTTTGTTCTTGTTGATATTAATTTAATGTTTACTTATATGATTTATTGAAAATCATCAATATGCATATCAAATCATAAAACAAAAAAGCAATGGATGCATTCAAGTATATCTATATATCTAACAAAGCTAGATGAACAAGAATTTTCATAAAATATTTATTTCTCCTCCTTGTTTTATATTCCCTCGAGATGTGAATTTCTGATCTTGCAATTTAATTGGTCTAAAATTATTTCAATTTTTTTATCATAAATTCAATAATTAGCATTATTGAGCATTCAATTTTTTAATATTTTAAAATCCTATTTTTAAAGAGGTTTGAATTTATAAGGTATGAAATACAAATACAAATTAAAGACAAAATAATATTTAATGATCAAAATAATGTTTAATCATCTGTTTCCTCAATACCTAAATAGTATTTAGCAATTAGGAAATTATTTAATGAGGGTTTATTGTTTAGAAATATTCCAGAAAAAGCCAAGTAAACTAATAGAGGGATAATTACGATTATATTGATAAATTATATTGCTTGTTCAAATGACAGCATAGTTATGCAAAATCCTATAAATTAAAAAAGATGCCAAAAGGGCAAGTCAAATACAATTGACAAAAATCATGAAAAATTAAAAATATAAATTAACCTCAAAAGTATTATCCCCTGAAATATTCTATTGAAATATAGTGAATACAATTCAATGTATTTATTTATCCAGAAGGAACATTCTCAAAGTTAATCAAAATTTGAAAACTATTGTTTCCATTGCTAATATTTAAAAATATAAAGCGATATTTAACAAATAATATTTAGAATTAAAGAGAAGATGTCTGAAGTTATTTAATAAAAATAAAAGCATGCTGGTCATCTGAAAAGATCATACCATAAAATTACCCCTCAAGTATAAAATATTTCATATTGTAGGAAAAAATATAGTTAGTTGATAAAGTTATAGAAAATGGAGAGACCATCAGCAAAGCTGCTCAATCCTTAGGAATTTGCAACTCAACAGCCAAACTTATCATCAGAAACCATCGAAAAAGTATGCAAAAACGTACGAAATCACGAAAATCACAAACATCTCAAAATCAACAGAGAAATGCGAACGAAGAAAGCTTAAGGAATAATTTTATATTTCCAAACGAATATACAACCCCTGTATTCTTTATTAATCAAAACTATTGCTTGGTCAACGCCTTTGAGCCTTCTTACATGTGCAATTCATTGGGGTTCTATATTTGATTATTAATAATTTTTAAAGAGATGAAAGAATCAAAACAATCATAATATTATTTATATGAATGGTGATGACCATAGGTTGAGCTGATTTAATTAATAAAAGTTAGCTGATTTCAATTTTTATCTATTCGATTCAGAATAAAATGGAGTTGCTCTTTTTAAAAAATTATTACATTAAAAATGGTGAAATCAAATTAAAATTTAATTCCTATCATTTAAAGTATTACAAGAAGAAAAATATTAAATATAAGATTTTCCTACTCCTTTAAACAGCAAGGCAATTTATTTTCAAAATATTAAATTTAGTTGCTGTTTATCCCTATCTCTATTCCAACATCAAAATTCATTATTTTGCTTAATAATTTGCTTACGAATTTGCTTAGATGAAAATGTAAAATGCCTTTATGGCAATATTTACATTATTCATTATCTCTCTGCTTTTTCTTATCCTGAAACAAAAATAAGAAGATGCTATTTTTTATATTTATTCTTTCGTTTACCTATAGTTGATCTTGCTATCTTTAAAACCGCTTCTAGCTTTATTCAGATTCTTTATCGACTCTTTTCATTTTAGTGGCATATTAATTTGTATCAAATGTTTTAATTACGTTGAGAAAACTATTTGAGTGTTTTTGATTTTATTAATTTAGAAACATCCATAAACCATAAAATTACTTTATTTTTTGTCATATTTTATCAGGTTCGTAGTTTGAGTTTAATTTTAAGATTGTCTGAGGATATTTACTAAATATAACATCGTCCTTTATATGTCAACTTCATCCACTGAAGAATAGATTCATCAATACCTCAAAGACATCTAAAGATTACAAAATACCAAATAGTTTTTATTGACTATATACCCTCTCTATAGGTGCGTATTCATTCTTTTATCCAGATTTAATTTTACAAGCAATATGATATCTTATTCTCTAAACAACAACTATCAAAGTTAAGATGGCAATTCAATCGATGCCTTATTGAAGGAAACTTTTTAATTTAGAATTTAGTAAAAATAAAATCATTTAGGACAAAACATATGTGCTCATGATAAACGATATCATCGAGATGTTGAGTATCGATGAAATTGATATTGATGAGAATAACAGGTCGAAGCAATAAAATGAAAAGATATTGAATTCAACCAAAGAGCAAGTGGAAGATAAAGATTTAAGTTAACACTACTTGAAAGAGGAAACCTAAGAAATCATAAAAATCAAACTTTTAAATAATATTAACTATGCTACGGAATTATCTTTGGGCAATATATGGAAGTTTGCTGAAATATTTTACTAGGAACATAAAATCGACCAGGCTTTCAATTTGTTATAATTTATCCAATAAAAGCAATCTGCTGATGACAGAAACACATCTTAAAAAGCTTTAGCCCTGAATATCAAGAAGGATTATGACGAAATGCTATAATATTACTCTTATTTCAATTAAACAGGCTATTAATTAGATAAAGAGGAAGATAACATTAAATTGTACTATAAAATTAATGAAGAAACCAAATAAATTAGTATACTCATTGATGCAATTGTAGATATATCCTTGGAGAATTTTTTAGCCATCGCAACATAAATTGATCTCTTTAATCTTTATGTTCCCTTCAATTATGAGACCAAAACTTTAAAAAATGTTAGGAGAAACTAAAAAGTTGGCACAGCAAAAGTATATATCCCTTTATTAACTGATAGATAAGTATTCTTTAAAGCCATGGCATTTGACAGACTGTATACGACCAAATCAGTATTTATGTACTCGAAAACAATCTTAAAAGATTAAGTATATCAATAAAAAATAGGAATGAGAATATCAAAGGATAGCGATTTTGTAAGAATGGAATACAAATTTTTTATAGTGGAATATATTCCGATATCAAAGTAAAAAGCAAGGATAAAGTTAGCATCCAATGCTGATTTAAAGTTAAAATTTTTACCGCTCTTCATACTGAATAAGAGTGCAAGAATTTTCAGTTTTAATTATTTCAAAAACATCATTGAATCAAATTTACATTTTAAAGATTCTCCTTGGGAAAAGAAAGTTGTTGAGAAGCCGTAATTATATACTTTCTTTAAAAAACAAATTGATGTTTATTTTAATATCTGATTTTATTACTTTTTCACGCTTGTTTGAGAATTAATTTTAGTAATTAATCAAATTACGAACTAAAAACTATCACAAATTTGCTTATTATAGATTATTAATATTTCTAATTAAATTAAAAATTAATGAAGAATAGATATAAGGAAAGCTATTTTTATTTTTTTGAAGTTTTCCATAATTTTACTTCCTTTTGTCATTCTGATTGATTATTTTTATTTCAAAATTTATAGAGATAATTTTATATATAAATCAAAATTTATAATTGATATAAAAGTAGCAATTATTGTTCCAATAAGATATTGGGTTGTAATAAGTCTTAAATTCAATTGTGGGCTCGTTTCTATTAAATAATTCTAAAGGTCTAAGTTAATTGCTCCTTTGGGGTTATTAAATTTGTTCTTAAACTGGAAACAGTGACTCCTATTATTCTGAAGAAGATTTTTCTCCCTTTCTTCGAAAGATAGAGCCATCTGATCGATATTTCCGTATGATAACCTTTGCTGTTGCGTTATTTATTTCTAATAGTTTTGAAGCTTTATAAATAGAAATTCCATGTTCAATAACCATTTAAATTAATTTTTTTCGTGTCTAAGTTATTTGTAATCTTACATCATAGGTGATAGTATGATATTTTTACTTTCTCTAAACTTTGGTGGTCTATTGCTGATTGGAAGCCATTGGGCTATTATCTTTGGTATTTAATAATTATATAGAGGTAACCATAATAGAATGTATGCAGTTAACTTAAAATCAAAATCTCATGTGCAAATTTTCGTATGAATAAGTAAAGAAATATAAATTTTAAGTTTAAGTAAGAGTTTAGAATTTTCTTAAAGTTTATACTTATAATTTTAAATTTAGAAAACATCAGTTGTGTTTCTTCCCCATTTTTTTCGCAAAATCATTTAATCTGTTTAAATTAGGTGCTTATTTGATGACTAAAGAGGATACAAGACCAAAAATAAAAAATCTATAAATAAATGGAGATTTTAAAAAGGGGGGAAACTCTAAGTACATTCCTCTGCGATAAATAAACTTAGCTTTATATATTACTTATGGATTCATCTAAATCATGCAATTTCGATTCTATCAGTTTAATATAAATTTAAATTATTTTTTGCCAATTCTACTCATATATAAGCATTAATAATCCAAAATAATTATATATTGTTAAAATTGATATTGACATGGTTTAAAATTTAAAAAATAATCTCCATAGATAGGTAAATCTAATAAAATTTAATTCGTTCATCAATAGGATACTTGCTGGAAAATGAACATATCCTATAATATTTAATGAGTAATTACACTTTTCTTTTCAAACTTGTTGTTGTAGGGGATTCAGGTACAGTTGCATTTACATAGGGACTGGAAAAAGCTGCATCGTGAGTGTGCTTGTTGACAATAAATTTAGAGATCAACATGATATGACTATTGGAGTGGAGTTTGGATCCAAAATATTAGCTGTTGGAGAACGAACAATCAAACTCCAGATATGGGATACTGTAAATTATTTACAAATTAGTCTGGTAATGAAAACTTTAAAGCGATTACTCGGTCTTACTATCGGGGATCAATTGGGATCATGCTGATCTACCAAATTAGTAACCGAAATTCTTTTAATAATATCTCGTAATGGCTGAAAGAGGTACGAACAAACTCCCATGACAATATCACTTTGTTTTTAATTGGAAATAAATCTGACCTATAAAGCACGTTCAATTGATTTAAATTAGAAGAGAGGTCTCCTACGACGAAGGACTGGATTTTGCCAAAGAAAATGGATTGCATTTTATGGAGTGTTCAGCCAAATTAGGGCAAAATATTGATTCTATTTTCCTTCAAATATCAGAGGTTATTTTAAGTAAAATCGACAGGGGATAAATTGATCTAAAAGGCTAAAACATGGGAATTAAACAAGGAGTTACAAATGATAGAAGATGAGTTTTGATTTCTTTATTTTTTTGAAGAGGCAATCTAAACGATAATTCTTTGTAATATTTTCAATTATGTCTTGATTTTTATTTTTTTCACTTTTATCACAGAGTTGATATAGTAGAATAAATGGAATTAATATTAATAAATGTGTTTTATCAAGAAATGTTGATCATTATCATTGCTTGCAAAAATATTTATAAAAATGTACAGACAATTCGATTATGCTGAACTGATTTAGGATTCATTCTATGAAATGATCAATATTTTTCAAGATGAATAAGTGCAAATAGGCGCACATTTACTCTAGCCTACTCAGTAAGAAATAAAAGAATCAATTAAATAAATTTAAAAACGATTTTATCATTTAGATATTCAAAAGCTAATCTCCAAGCTATACTTTTTGATGAAGAATTCTATAAAAGATAATCCTAATAAAGAAAAAAATGAAACTAATTTGTTAAAGCAACCCCATCAGGATAATTAGCCTAGTTTTTAATAACTCATTCAACTAAATGCGGAATGTAACAAAAATTCAACAAATTTTAATCCTTTTTAAAGAAATAAAAACTCAGAAATGAGGCTAATATATCAACGAATTATTTTAACAAATAAAATCACAATATGTAATAATGAACACGAGCAAGTTAACTCTAAAAATATTTTAGATACAAAAGGCTATAGATATTTAACTCGATATTTAGGAGCAAAGTCTTTCTGCAAAAAAGGGTATGGTATCCAGCACATGCGTAATTAAATAATTTAAGATCGTATCAATATGATAATGTAATTAATAAAATACTTAGAGATGATAAGACATATAAATGCGTGGCTTGCTCTTTTATTACAGATGCTTTTAGGAAATTGTAAACATTTTTGATTGAGGACTGCAAAAAGAATATTAGCACCATTAGTTGTGATTAAATTAAGATGCTTTATTCAATCTTGTTCCACTTGAGCAATAAATGCCCAAAAAATGAAGCTTTAACTTTTATAAAATTTATAAAATTAATCTACAATATAGAAGAAGTGTTTATTACTGAGGAATAATCAGTTAATCTATATACAAGATTAATGCTTTCCTTGCAATAAAAAATAAGACTAAAATATTGTAAAGTCAATGACAGGCCTTTACATTTCAAACTTTCAAAAACTGTGAATATTGATAAAAATCATATGAATTTAGACAAACTATGGACTAAATAAAGAGAATTATAATTTTATAATTCATTTTTGCGAGAGGGTAATTTAAACAAAGTTTGTAATTATTATCGGCATAAATATTTTCCAAAACTTGTTGATATGGATGGGCATCTATTAAATTATAATTCCGAAGATATAAAGACTTCTTTTAATCAACACAAAACTCTTCGCTTTTCCTTTCCAAATTAAGAAGCTTTTTTACTCTTTCGTTCAATTACTGATTTCAATAATCTTAAAAATAAATTTCGCAAGACTATTTTACGAGGTTTGAGGAGAATACAAGCATTTGTTCAGATGCATGCTAACTCAATCCCGAAGCTTAAAACAATAAATAATAATGTAATAAATATTTTATTTTGCTCAGATAGTGGAATTGAGGTAAGAAAAGCAATTTTCTAGCTCTAAAAAAAAGATGATTTTGATGTTAATACCATCGTAGATGCAGTTATTTTAATTAATTAATTTCTATCTAAAGCATAAATGGAGTAAAAAATGTAAATTCAAAGCGAGCATGAATTAGAAAAGATTCCCTATTTTTGATTTTTCTTTCATTATATATTTATGGAGACCCTATTCAAAAAATACATTATTGATATCCGAAACAATTTAAAACATTAAATAAAGATGTTTAATATTACTTTTACAAGATGCATTTATATCCATCATAAATCATACTGAGACCAAATATTCTTTACAATTAAACTTTTACTCGGGGTAAAAGGAAGTTACTACTGTTCGTTTATTATATACTCGCCCTGCAATTCCCTGTCTTGCTTTTTTGGCATGAGTAATGTACAAAAATTTAACGAAAACCTTACCCACACTAGGACCTGCATAGCCACATCCTAAATCGGGCCGTGGGATGACCACCTGATCTATAGGACCATATTTTTTGCATTATTCAGCTACATCATACTCTAAATCCTCAACAATATCCTCTTCAAACAAATCCTCTAAATAGCACATATTGAGAAATTGAACAACTCTACTTGGCAGTTTGCAAGAGTTTTCACTATAAAGAGTCATCTGCACATCAATATTAGTGATGTTTTAATAAGAAAGCAAGTAAGATCCAAAGGTATTGTTGGATGGCTTTCCCAAAGTTCCTAGCAAGTTCGCTGTGCTCGTTGGATCAATATCGAGAGCTTTATTACCAAGGGTGGCAGAATGGCATTTTAATTTGGTATTTGCAATTGGTAGGCCATTAAGCGCTTTAATCGCCTTTTATCCACAAGCATGTTCCTCGTATTCTAGGAAGCAGTAACCTTTAGATACGCCACCATCACGCACCAAATTAAAATAGTTGAGTTTACCAAAAGTCTCACATATTTTCTTTACTTGTTCATCGTTGAAAGAGAGAGGCAAACCACCGAGATAAATCTTATTATCTGTGCCTAAACTTTTGAGTTCCTTCTTCTTTAGATATTTTTCTTGGAAGAAATCTCGAGGTTTAACCATTACGAAGGTTGTTGTACCTTCAATATACGCAAATTCGGAGTGATTGCGGAAGAAGTCCTTGACTCTTCTCGAGGACATAGTCAAGATGGCAAAAGTCTTGGCACGGTCAAACTCTACATCTTTTATGGGAAGTGGAATGGCAAGTTCTGGATTCGAGGCTGCGATAACAGTGTTGAAATATTGAAAGATTTCTTCCAAAGTGATCTGGAAAGGTAAGTTGTTGCAAATTATTTTAAGAGGATGATTTTCTGCGATAGAGTACCTTTCCTTTTCTTCAGGAGTTAACTAATCGACTGTATGAATTTCTGAAGCTTGAGCAAGTTCTTTAATTTTATCCTAATCAATGTCCTTGTGTTTTTCTCTCTCCTTGTTTTTCTTCTTCTTTTTCTTCTTCTCCTTCTCTACGATCGTACCATATTCTTCTTTTTGAATGACTGACTCCTTGACATTACGAGCCGAAAACTACATTAACTGATCCATTTGTTATCTCTTATAATTATATACCCGGTAGAACACTGATAAAATTATCCATGCTTAAAGAGATAAAGAGAACAGTATCATTATTATGAGAAATAACTCCTTGCATTTAAAAAATGCATAACTTGATTAATGATATTTAATGGTATGTTTGAAATTGTTTATCTCTGCTATCACTATTAAAGTTTGAAATGTTGGAGATGATGAATTTAAATTAGATAAATCCAACTATTTATCAAAATTTAGTCGTATCTCAACAATGGACAACTATTTTGAGTAAATTGAACACCCAACATAAGCCTCTTCCAACTTCTAGCCACATGCATAGCAACCTTAACCATTTCAATATGGACAGGCATTTAACTTTGATCCATGTACCTATTTATTCATTCAGCCGATCCAGTTGCAGTAGAACAACCGCAATATAATTTCAGCTAATATTCTGCTAATCAGCCCACCACTGACTTCGTAGATGAAGCATCGCCTGATAATGAATTTAATGATTTCGAATAAGATGTGACTACTCGCCGCATAAGGGAGGATGAATAAAAAATTCAAGCCACACTAAGAGAAAAAAGCGTAAAGCTATAATGATATAGAACAAATAGTGGCAGGACAAACTTCAACGCCAAGAAGACGGTAGAAGGCAACTGAGATAGTTTTTAGATCACAAGCAAGAAGAGAAAGAGGCCAGAGTAACTCAAAACGTTCGACAGGAAAACGATACAAAGGAAGAGATGGCTAAACTCAACGAAGGAGCTGGATGGCGTAAAGTGATAGCAAACATAAACGTGAGACATGGCGAGCATAAGGGTAAAAAGGATACCAACCGCATGAGAGAAGCCATTCTGCATCGTCGTGAAGATGATGGAAGATGATACCTTGTTGTATTCTAGCAAATACTAGACACTATATGCATAATCAAACATTATGATTGAATCAATATTGGATCAAATATAAATAAAATTTCATATCCTGCAATGCTAACTTGAGGATTTTAAAGAGTGAACCCTACCTTGAATTAATTTACCTTTTTTGCGGATAAATCATAAGATTAAGTTCTTTTAAATTTAAATAATAACATTTGCTGGCAATTAATACATTGGTTTGGTCGTATTTTAGTATCTTTAGAAGAGTTATGAAAAGGATATAATGAGTTTTATATGGTGGATTATTTTGATATCTTGAAATAGCAAATAAAATAAGCTAAGAAATGATTCTATAAAAAATATCAAGCCAGAACCAAAATCGCACACACTGCAAGAGTAAGTAAAAGAATCATAGATAAATATACATACTTTCTCCGGGCGCTTCTATGATGTTAATTTGCCTCTACTAAATTTTATCTACCTTCTCGAGCATACTTGAAGGTTGTAAATATCTCTTACCCTATAATGTCCAGCTTTTCTCCCTGTTCGTGCGTAAGAGTGGCAGTTTAGTTGATAATATTATGCACATTGAGCAAATTTCGAGATACATTATTGATCTCATGGCTACGCTATTGCATTATACGATGCTACAATTCATATTAATGCCCCAATTCGTCTTACCTTTGCATTTAGATGTTCGCAGACTCAGTTTTGGCTGCTGGATCATTTTATTTATGAGTGAATCTACTCCATGTGGATTGACTATCTTCTCTCTTTGTTTCAGTCGATGCTTCGCTGTTAGTATGACCATTTTGAGCCACTTTACCTTTTATTTATGGGTTAACAACGTCTCTATCGTCAGAACTCATTGACTGCAAAAGTTGTTTCCTTCGATCTCTCTGAATACGAAACTGCTGTTTGGCAGTCCCGATTTTACGAGCAGTATCGGGGTCAAGATAACTTTGCTAAAGCTGCTGGATAAGTTTCTCAATATCAGATACAATTTTGTCAATAACGGGTTGATCTGTCCGAAGGTGGGCAGTAAGAGCAGCTGGTGATTCGATGCCGATGGTACGGTTTAGATAATCATTGCTATTTTTCATTGACTTAATCAGCCCGATGACTGATTCGTATGATGAGTTGAACTACCTGCGCATTTATTATATGATGATATACTCTTTTAATGAAATATTTCAATAGTCGCCATCATTACCGACGTAATCCGGAAATAACAAACGATTCTAATGGTCATGTTCTGGTCGGAATTGATCAAGAGTTACTGTTATTTGACTTGAAAGCTCTCCCGCTTCTAAAATGCGCAATATAACAATCATTTAAATTGGTTATCATACTTATATATATTCTAACACAACTGACAAGAATATGAAGAATATTTCCAAAGTACACATCAAGCGCTCCGATACTTACATAGAAACGGACATAGAGGACTCTCAGACTGTAAGTAAGGCCAAATCTCTAATTTCACGTCGACCCAAAAACAGAAAGATTCGGACCTTGCTCGAAAAAAGCATTAAAGACCCTCATCACGAAGTATTTTCCACCTTATCTAGAAAATTTTACGATTTAGACTCAAACAGTCTAAGCAAACATTGAGGGTACCCTGCTATCAAGAGGATCAACTAAATTTACCCCTCAGATTTATCAGAAAACTCAAGGAAGTTGTAATCAATATTTTACTTAGGAAGCTGATAACGATGCAGAGACAGATGAATAAGTGGTGTAGAGTTAAATTCAGCGTTGCTATGCCTGGTTGCGGGAAGCTGCTTTGCCTGCAACTTAATTATGATTACTTCATTCTTTTATATTGGAAAATGAAATGTATCTCAGTCCATTATGCTATCCCATATATCTTTTAAGTGAGCTGTTTTTGAGTTCCATAAATGCTTTGCCTTGCTCGAAATATACTCCGCAACTTTCGACCAAACTTATTACCGTCTCCTTGGAGAGCTTTGAGATGGTTCACCACTATAGATGTAAGTAAATTTTTATTTCTTTCATTATTTTTTTACTTAATTAGATGTAGGCTGACGAATCGGTTCCGAAAGAAAGCGTAGTCAAGTGTCTTTCTGCAAAGGTAGACTTTCTCTCATTCAGGAAGTCAAGGCCTTAGTGCGACCCGAGTTTGAGGCTAACCCTGATAAGTATTACCCAACCGAGACCTTCAAGAAGATGGGTTTCTCCCGCGCAAGATGCAAATGCGGACACTACTACTGGCGTAAGTCAGAAAAGTCTACTACATGTGGTGACTCTAAGTACTCTTATTGTAAAACAGCTGTCGTGGTAAATACTCCTTCATTGGAACTGGATGCGGCATTGGGCTTCAAAAGAAGATTACATACAAGGAGGCTTGGGATTCTTTCGAACGATCACTAACTTCCGCTCGTGTTCCCTGCAAACGAATTGACCGCTATCCTGTTATTGCTCGTTGGCGTAACGATGTCGACTATGTGGCTGCTGGTATCTTTTGCTTCCAACCTTATTGTGTAACTGGATAAATGGATCCTCCTGCTAATCCATTGATTTGCCCTCAGTTTTGCCTACGTTTCAACGATCTCGATAACATTGGTTTGACTGGACGCCATTTTTCCGGTTTTGTGATGATTGGCATTCAAGTTTTCAACAAACCTGGTGAGTTCATATTTTTCAAGGATGAATGTGTATAATTCAACTATCGTTGGCTCACAGAAGAACTCAAGATTGATCCAGAAGATATCACTTTTATCGAGGACATTTGGGCTGGAGGAGGCAATCTTGGACCTTGTGTAGAGTACTTTATTCATGGACTTGAGCTGGGCAATATGGTGTTTATGCAATATAAGTACGATCACGAGGGACGCACAGAGGAGCTACCAGTGAAGGTTATCGATGTAGGCATTGGTTTAGAACGTATTCCTTGGCTTATCAATGGATCACCAACCTCATACTATGACGTCTTCAAAACATCTCTTTAATTTTTAAGAGAAAAGACAGGTGTTCCTCTCAACAACGAAGTGTGGGAAAAACTTGGTCCTTATACTTGTCAGCTAAATATTGATGAAGCTGAGGATATTGAAAAAACTTGGCGCGATATATCTGCAGTAGTTGGTCTCTCAGTTTAAAAGGTTAAAGAAGCCATAATGCCTGTAAAAGATCTTTATGTGGTGCTGGACCACACCCGTTCAGTTTTGATGATTATTCAAGATGGTGGTCTTCCCAGCAACACTGGTGGAGGCTCTAACTGTAGAAACGTTCTTCGACGTGTCTTCGCTATCCTGAAAAAGAACAATTGGTGGAAGCCATTGGGTTAAATAGAAGGACTGCTTTAATTATTCGAATATCACAAAAAGGATCTTGGCTAGTTATATGGTCACTTCTCGGAATATAAATCATTTGGAGATATCATTCGTATTGAATATGAGCGCTGGGCTAGCACTGAAACAGCTCAGAAGAAAAAGTTATAACAGCTAGTTAATAAAAACAAAGGAGTTCTATCGCTTGATAACTGGATATTAGCTATACAATCTTGGGGAATTCCTGCTGATGCTATTTCTCAGATTTGCAAAATGCCCGTCCCTGACAATCTTTATGCCTAGATAGCTGCAAGAGAAGAAAAGGTCGCCAAAGCTACTGAACTCATTCTATATGATACGATCACATATCCAGAAACTGTGAATCTTTACTATTAAAACCATCGCATGTAGTAATTTGAAGCGAAGATAATTGGTACCATGCTAAATGTTGAAGATAAAGCCAAGGGCAGAAATATTGTGATTTTAGATCGCAGTGCATTCTACCCCACATCAGGAGGACAGGTGAATGATTTAGGTTCATTACATTCAGGCCAAAGACTTTATCAGGTCTATGACGTTCAAAAAGTAGGAAGATGTTTCTTACATTATCTTGATCACTAGGTTGATGAAAATATTGTGGGAGTGCAGGTTCACGGCAAAATAGATATTGAACGCAGAAATACCCTTAGAGCCTTCCATACTGGTACCCACATCGTTTATGCTGCTGCTCGACGCATTCTGGGTCCTCACGTCTGGCAAAATGGCGCAAAAAAAACTGAAAATTATGCCCATCTTGATATAACTCATTATTCATCTATTTCAAAGTAAGTGGAGATGGAAATTGAAAACGAGGCCAACCGCATTATCTTGGAGGGACATCCCATCCGTAAATATTTTGAAAACAAAAAAGAGGCTGAGGGAAAACATGGTTTTAATCTATATCAAGGCGGTATAGTTCCTGGAAATACAATTAGAGTTGTTAATATAGAAAATGTAGATGTAGAGGCTTGCTGTGGAACGCACTGTGATAATACAGCTGAAGTTGGATGGATTAAAATATTTAAATCTGCTAGAATTAGTGATGGTATCCTTCGTCTCTATTTCATGGCCAACAAAAAAGTGTTGAAGCCCCTAAATGAAGAGACAACTGTCATCAATAACTTAAAGGATTTATGGGGTATTAACCAAGCAGAAATCACTCAGACTGCCAAACGAATCTTCGATGATTATAAAAAATATGAAAAGGAGAACCAGAGTCAAAAGATGAGCCTACTGGCCATGCAAGTGCGTTATATAGCCGAAAGCAAGTTAGATACTTTCATTATTCCCTCCCTTGAGAAAGAATTAACCCTATATTTTGCCAACCTCAAAAGTACTTTAGCTCCTTTGGTGGTACTACTTTAATTATTTAGGAAAATAATAAAACAGTCATTTTCATTAATGATTCGTTTTTCTTTGGAGTGGTATCAGTGCCAGCACATATCGATATAGAGAAGCTCAGAGCGCTACTCAAGGAAGACGAAACACCTGAAAACGTGGATAAAAAACTCTTGGTGAAAAAGGGAGTTTTTGGTAAGAAGAAGGAGCAGGCATTCCAATTCAGTTTTGTGGGCAATTTCAAAGAGAAAAAAGTGTTGTAGTATCTAACTAGCAGTAAATTCACTCTCCTTAAGTGATAGTATTCATGAATACAATGAATAATATAATATTTCATCAGAATGAATTAGATAATATATTTTATCATGAGTCGGATGTAATTTATAACCATTTGGCAATGTATTATTCGAGTTTTTACTTAATTTTAATCTCATTTTTCCATATTTATCGCTCAAAATTTCTTATTTAATTATATAAATGCTTTTTGTTACCTTTAAGCTCAGTCACTAATATCTCAATTTCTAATTGTAGATAAGCGGCGAATTATGCTTTAAAATATGAGATTAAACTCTGTACGATGTGCCTCTTTTCAGTTGAAAATTAAAAAGGTTAAAGTTCAATAGATTATGGTGTAATTTATTCAATTTAGGTTAATTTATATAATTCCTTTAACCTTCCTACTTTCTAATTGATATTGGCTGCTTTTTTAAAAGGCATTTTGCTTTCAAAGTTAAAAGATTATCCATTTTAACATTGGTCAAACTCTTCCTCTTCATCTTTGAATTTGAATATTTCAACCATTTTATTCTGCTATCTTGAAATTCTATTATGGATATCAACTATTAGCTACCGAATTTGATAATTGGTTTGATCTATTAAATTATATAGCTTTTGGTCCTTTTTGCTCGAAGCGTTAGATTATTGTATCTCTTAAATATAGGTCTATAGTGCCTTTGTTCTGACCTCAGGACATTCTGCCCATGATTTTTAATTACATTGTGATGCTAAGTATTTTTGGCGTATGGATAGCAGTATCTTAGATTCACGTAACTTTGTCTTATGTTCATTGTTAATATGAGTATACCCCGCAAGAGGATTTTTATACCTTTTTCCACATAAGCAACGATATTTTTTTGTGATAGTCTTTTTTTATGATGCAGCGTTTGAAGATGAGTCTTGTTGACTTTATCCTTAGTCTTATCGCTTCTGTCTTTTCATGTATAATATCAATGATAAATAAGTATGGAAAACATCTTAATAAATTCACTTGTTTAGCAATAATCTTATTTAAAGAGATTGAAATATATTTTTTAAGATAAATGAGATTTTGTATTTTGTCTATATAAATTGTCTATTAAAAATAAAGTGCATCAAACATGGCTGTTACTAATTGAAAAACTAGTGACCTCTATAACTAAGTTTTATATTGATATTAAATAATACCAAAAGACTTGACATTACGATATATTTTTATATTAAAATTATGAGCCTTTTGAATCTCAATAAATTTATAATAATTACATTTCAAAGTGAGAAAATATATTTGCCACCATCACGGCATTGAACAAAAAATCATCTGCCGTCCCACTACAACTTGTTAATGTACGATTCGTACAATTTCATTTCTCCACGGCGGCCAGTGCTAAACATACGAACCATTCGCTTCGCCATATCCTGGAAAAAGATGAAAATTTATTTTTAACCCGAACGCAATCTCAGGACGTTGATTATGTTGGCATCGTTAGCCTTGCTAAGGAGTTTTTTGTCTTATACAATGGTGGTGGGATATTCTTTCAGGCGATCGGTAATCAAATGATCCAAAAGTTTCCAGGCATTAATCTCATTGTCTACACTTTTGAAAGGAATCTGCTTGAGGTCTTCAATTCTTGTAATAAAATCATCATCTTCACCCTCTGCTTGCTCCTCGTCAGCAGCCACTCTCATTAAGCTCATGAGCTCCTCAAACGTTTTTGATTGCAAATTTTGACTAAATTTCACTTTTACGATAGTTGGCTTGCCATCAGTGAGCACGTTTAAAAGTGTGACTTCCAAAATCTAACTTATAATATGATTACGACTTCATTGAGGCTATTGGCGGGAAGGGTAAATCCATAATTAAGAAGATAACGAGAATTGCATTTTTGTCCGTAAGAGTCGAACACTTCTGCCCCTGGTAGTATCTCCCTCATGCTTTGGATGACAAAGCCCTGTTGTTGGTCACAAAAGTACCAGCTTGTCTGTTTCGGTAGTTGATGATTTAACATGTCGGCTAACGGAACCAGAGCATCCGTCTTTATTCGCCCAACCACTATCCCAAATACTCTTGAACTCACTAACAGCCTCGCTTCCACAAATCTTTGATAGTCGAATCGATTGAAAGATTCATCGACACTCACGATTGCATCATAATCTTTACGTGAATCCTGTTTCTTGTGTTCAATTAGTTCCAAGAAGCATGTTCCTTTTAGTTCTTCTAGCAACTAGGCAGGATAGTTGACGGGAAAGTGAGAATATTCAACTGGAAAAGTTGCTAAGTAATTGTAAAAAGGAGATTATTTCCCCATTTAAAAGTGATAAAGGAGAAAGATGGCTAGTTGAGAGTGCTTAGGAGATCTGAGAGGTACTTTCAATTATATTAAACTCTCGACGAGAGGCAATTTACGTGCCAGTTCAAGGGTGATTAGCTTGTTTTTTGGAACAAATAAAATCTTTTCATTACGCTAAATCTTTCTGCGAGCCACTATTCGACGAGTATTGCGATCACTCTACAGAACCTATATCTTTTCGAATCTACCTCCTCCTTCTCGTAATTCTTCAAGCAACGATTCATAAAATTTAACTCCATATGCTGTTTACGCCAATCCATGAATCATTTCAAGAAGGGAAGGATCATTATCCTCATAAATAGCTTAGATGATGCTTCTTCTCAGAGAATAATCCTACTAGGGCTTTTAAGCATAGTGTGATAGATAAATTGGGAGGCATTTGACGCAAGCCGGACGCAGGAATAGAGCTTCTTTGGCAAAGGGAAGACATAGCTAATGACGATTAAGTTGATGTGCTATCGTCGTCCTCAGACAATGCAGTTCAGCAGAGTGAATAGGAGTGGTCTCAAGCAGCATGAGGGAGTGCTAATTATCAAGGGTTTATAGTGCATTGACAATATTGTTATATTATGGAGAGTCCTAATTTAGTGCTGTAGAACGAGAACAATATGGGGACGTTGTGGCGAGCCTCTTTTCTCGAGAACGAATCCTTCTTGATCGCATTGCAAAAGTATAGAAGATATTTTAATCAATATTAACTCTATAATTGGATATATTCATGGGACTAAACTATCTACTTACTGATTAATTCTATATCATACATCGCTATTCGCCCTCCCGCCTTCATACCCATCAATCATCATGTTATCAAAATCAGACATTCATGTAAGAGGCAAGGAAACTGCACTCTGTGGCTTCGGCATTGACACTTTTTGGCGACCTCTTTGGGACGAGTAGAAAGAGTCATGATTTGAGAAGCAGGCACAAGATACGTCTATATAATAATTTAAGATATATTAGTATTTGTTACTGTGGGTATTAGAATGATCGTTTTATATCCAAAAAATAAGAAAAATAACCATTTATTTAACAATTGCTTTAAGTTTAAAAGAATTAATATTTAGAGGACTAATAGCAATTTTATGTTTCAATTATTGATTTTAATATTTTATACCTTCTAAAGATTAGCATCAGTCTTTAATAACAAAATGAGCAGATTTCTCTCTCAGCATCATATCTAATTTAAGTATACTCAACTGTTCTGATTTAATATTTTTTTGATATATTCAAGACTAGCTTAATATTAAAGAAAGAGGCTCAATTATAATTGGTATTCAATAAAAATAACACATTAACCACCAATTACTATTTTCATTGACCCCAATAACATTAAATCACACCCCAAAATATTAAAAAAGAAAAAATTGCGCAATGAAATAATTAAGAAAAATGGAAACAGTATTTCTCTTTAAAATTTAACAGAAAACAACCCATTTTAATTTAAGTGATTATCCAGCAATGGATTGATATTTCAATCAATTAGTTTCAGTTAGAATGTAACAAACTAAACTAATTGCTTATCACAAAATTATTGAATTAATGGTGCAAGATGAGAAGTATGAAGATGTCACTCCTTCTTCGGCTCTGTTAACTGATAAGTAATCAATTTCTATTTGTTCTTCTTGTGCTTGGACAGCAGCAGCGTTTCATATGCCTATGATTGATAGAATTCCTGGTGTTTAATCTTGATGTGTTGCAGTAAAGATGCCTCTGAGCCGTAACTTTTATCGCACTAGTCAATTGGACACCTAAAGTTTCGACTGATTTAGCTGGCCACTCGACGATGTCTCTTACGTTTTTCGTCCTGGTCAATCTAATTTAATGCAGTAATACTTTTAATAGTTCAAATTTCTATTTGAGTTGATCAGTTTCGGAGGTAATTATTGCCAATTGATTGGTTAACACTCCATTCTCCTTAAATAATCGCAGGTAATTGTTATAATAGTGTCTAAGAAGTGAAGTAGCGTCGTTGTCAATTTAGTTCTGGCTGTCAGGACGCAACTGAAGAGAAGAGTGAGGAGTGGGGATGATAGGGCGAAGAGTGTGGGGGGAAGATGGTTCAAAACCTCTTAAGCCTTCAGACATCAGAATTTAAATTCTAAATAAATATATATTATAGCCTTCTTATTAGCCTGTGATATGTGGCAACCTTTCTTATGAAATTCTTTGCTAATTATTTTTTGCCTCCAGATTTGGTGATACATATTTAATCTAGTAAATTGATAATAATTTCCAAAGCTCTTCCTATATAATAAAAGAATAATGTTGAAGCAACCCTCAACCAATGTCAAGATGACCAATGTGGCTACAATTCGCTACAAAATCAATGCTAAGCAATTCTAGATAGCTTGCTATCGCAATAAAGCCGTCAACTGGCGCAACGGCCTCGAGGAAGACCTCTCAGAGGTATTACAGATTGAGGAAATTTTTTAAAATGCATCACACGGGATAGTTGCCAAAAAGGCAGACCTTAATAAGTTCTTCCAGAATAAAACTAAGAGAGAAATAATAGAGATCATTCTAGAGAGGGGAGAATTACAAGTGAGTGATAAGGAGAGAGAATCTCAACAATCAAACATCCTCGCTGATATAGTCAAGATCATTGTTGAAAAGTGCGTGCACCCCACCACAAAGCGCAGATTCACACCTGATAATATTAAACTTGCCATTAAGGAAGTTCATTTTCCCATTAAGCTCGATCAGCCTGCCAAAAAACAAGCGCTTGACTGTATCAAGCTCATACAAAAGAGATACAAAGTTGCTCGCGGAGAAATGAAGATCAGGATATCTTTTTAAAAGGAAGTTTCGGAAATTTTGGAAGCTAAACTAAAAGAGTTAGATGTTGAGGAATTTGAAAAAGAAGAGATCAAAGTGAGTGAGATTAGTAGAACCTATAACATCGAACCTAACAAATACAGGGAAATCACCCAAGTCTGCAAAAAATTGAACAAAGTCATCATCGAAGTGTTGGTGGGAGTCATCGTCAACGAAGAAAACAAAGGTCTTGAGACTGAGCAGTTTAGTGCTTTGGAATTGTTGGACGGTATCCAATAAAAGGAAGAAGAGGGTGAAGAGATCGAAGAAAAATACGAGAAAAAATAGATTAAGCCTCAATCAAAGACTGAATAGAAACAAATAAAATGTACAATTTGCGGATAAACCGCCATTTTTGCCACAGCAGCCGACCAACGCCAGCACTTCAAAACGTAATGGCACGTCGACAACGTCAAGCGTGTTTCCAAGAAATTGCCTCCACTATCAGAATAGTAGCATAAGGTAGATCTCTTCAATAAAAACTTCAAATGATTCTATTTCATCATATGTTATTATTGATCAAAGAAAACTCACGTTGGATTGGGTGAGATTATTTTGTCGCAAAAGATGCGGCGTGACTTGAAGTAGACTCCACGACCATCAGGAGATTGGGCGTGAGTAGGGGATGGATTCTGAGTTGAGGGCCGATTTTCCAAGATATCAGATAGAAAAGGTATCTTTCGAGGACTACTACAACTGAAACTCGCAGATCTGCGCTTAAAGGATCCACTGCCAGTATTTCCTCCCTCGTTCATGAGGAAACTGGATCGAAAACTCTTTCCCAAATTGGATCGATCCTCTCTTGGCGTCTGATGACTGGCAGGGACATACATAGAGTTACTCCTTAAAAATCTATTTGAGTTTTTTGTTCTTCTTTCGTCATAGGGATACTCCTTATTTGGACGGTAAAGGAATCCCTATTTTTCTATGCGATTGACAATTTTTTTATTTGAGAAAAAGTTGGACAAATAAGGATCAGCAAGGGGATTGTAGTAGGGAAGAGGGACTTCATTGAGGTGATAGGAGTTGATAAATTATTTTTGGGGTGAGTTAGGAGGACGACTGCGCCTTCGCATGAGGACAATAATTTTAATGGATCGAGATAAAACTTTATAAATCAAAAGCAAATGATATTTTGCTACTGAGTCTCTTTTAATTTTATAAGAATATGATATTTGCGTTGTAATTGTTTCTGATTTGAGTTTAGTTGTAAATCTAATATTAGTCGTCTTACTTAAGTGATTAAAATTATTGACATGGAATT